>Ga0334882_1000734_pt1 | contig 46884 bp, 41 predicted proteins | sample GraSluR1_MG_5_FD_207226 | JGI IMG/M metagenome (GOLD analysis project Ga0334882, IMG submission 207226) | Sludge microbial communities from methane-producing bioreactor in Wageningen University, Netherlands - Granular Sludge_15_04-R1 | ecosystem: Engineered > Bioreactor > Anaerobic >... | reverse complement strand
TTATTGGCAATTTCTTTCGCTTCACGATCGGAATCCATGATATTGAAGTAATCACCTGCAAGAGGTGCGCCGTTAAGCCCAACCACCTGAACAGGAGTAGAGGGACCAACTTCCGAAATCCGTTTACCCCTCTCGTTGAACATGGCTTTAACGTGGCCAAAGTGTGTTCCAGCAATCATAATATCACCTTGACTTAACGTACCTGCTTGTACCAGTACGGTTGCAGTATAGCCTCTACCTTTGTCAAGCGATGACTCAATGATTGTACCTATTGCTTTTCGGTTGGGATTGGCCTTTAAATCCAGGAGTTCAGCTTCGAGGAGTACTTTTTCCAATAGTTTATCCACGTTAAGGCCTTGCTTAGCTGAAATATCCTGACTTTGGTACTTGCCACCCCAATCTTCAACCATATAATTCATGTTTGCCAATGCCTCCTTTATCTTTTCGGGGTTAGCATTTGGCTTATCAATTTTATTGATGGCAAAAACAATGGGAACCCCCGCTGCGCTGGCATGATTAATTGCCTCAACGGTTTGGGGCATCACATTATCATCGGCAGCAACTACAATAATAGCAACATCTGTTATTTTTGCCCCGCGAGCACGCATTGCAGTAAAAGCCTCGTGTCCTGGAGTATCGAGGAATGTGATCTGTCTTCCATCATCAAGCACTACGCTATATGCGCCTATATGCTGAGTAATTCCTCCTGCTTCTCCTGCTATGACATTGGCTCTTCTAATAAAATCGAGAAGTGATGTTTTTCCATGATCAACATGTCCCATTACTGTAACAATGGGTGAACGTGGCAATAAATCTTCGGGCTTGTCCTCCTCAACACCTATCGATTCCTGAAGTTCAACACTTACAAATTCTACCTTATAGTCAAACTCGTCAGCCACATAAGCCATGGTTTCGGCATCTAGTCTTTGGTTTATCGATACCATTAGCCCAAGGTTCATACAAACTTCAATAACCTGAGTTGGAGATACGTTCATCATGTTTGCCAACTCACTTACCGATACAAACTCAGTAACCTTAAGAATTCTCTTGTCCTGTTCAAGGCGTTCCTGCTCTTCCTGCTGACGAGCACTTATCATTTCGCGTTTTTCTCGACGATACTTAGAACCTTTAGATTTGGCAGTTTTTGTTGTTAAACGGGCTAGCGTTTCCTTAATTTGCTTTTGTACATCTTCCTCATTAACTTCCTGTCTTAACTGCTTCTTCTTACGCTTCTTAATACTTTGTCCGCTGCCGGTCTGTTCTTGTTTACCCTGAGAAACTCCCTTCTTGACCTCACCTTGAATGGCTACCTTTTGAGTATCCTTTCGTATTCTTTTGCGACGTTTTTTCTTTGATTTACCATTCTCGGCTGAGGTAGCATCAGGCCTTTTCTTGAATTCCATTCCAGCCAGATCAATCTTACCAACAACAGTTGGTCCCGTAAGTTTCTCTACATCCGAACGAAAAACTTCTTCAGGAATAGTTTTATGAACCTCTATGTCAATAACCTTCTCTTCATCCTGTGTAGGTTTCTCAATTAATTCAGGTTTAATTGATCTATCCTCTAAAATGTTCTGGTTAAGATCAGTTGCATCTTTGCTTTCTGAAGATTTTCCTTTATCTAGGTCTACCTTTCCAACTACTTTGGGTTGATCAAGTTTTTTTGCTTTTAATTCCAGATGCTCTGCTTCTCCCTTTTTTTCTTTTTCTAAGGTTTGCTTTTCCTCTTTTTCCTTTCCTTCAGGCTCTTTCTCCTTCAACTCTTCTTCTTTGGGTGCTTTTTTCTTTGAAATTGATTCTAAATCAATTCTACCTTTAAGTTTAACCCCAATGGTAGGTTTCTCAACGTCAAAGGTTTCTCTATCTGAAGTTACATTTTTTACAATTACTTCATCTTGTAAATCAGAAAGATCAGAATCAGCATCATCATGTGTTTCCTTGCCCAAATCGTCAATCGATATAGATTCTCTTTTATCACGAAGGTTGATAAGGCTAACCCTCTGCGACTCTCTTTTTAGGTGCATCTCTTCCCCAAATTCTTTGGCAAGTAACCCATACAGGCCTGCATCTACCTTTGTATTTGGATCGCTGGCGATTTTGTGCCCCTTTTTATGGAGGAACTCTACTAGTGTAGTTATTCCAACGTTAAACTCTCGTGCTAGTTTACTTAATCTTATTGCCTTTTCTGCGTCTGTCATACTTTTCTTTTGCAGGTTTTTAAATCTTTATAAGTTAAGATATCCCAATTATTGGATTATATCTACTCAAATTCTGATTGTAGAATATTGAGAACTTCTTTTACTGTTTCTTCTTCAAGGTCTGTTCTTTTCAATAATTCTTCAAATGGGATATCTAGGACACTTTTTGCAGTATCGCACCCAATTCCTTTGAGTACATCAATTATCCAACCATCTATTTCATCAACAAATTCGTCCAAATTAACGTCCTCCTCATCCTGTGAACCAGCCTCGCGGAAAACATCTATCTCATATCCAGTAAGTTGACTTGCTAACCTAATGTTAAAACCTCCCTTCCCAATGGCTAAGGAAACCTCCTCAGGTTGTAGAAAAACTTCCACCCTTTTATTCTTCTCATCAATTTTCATGGTGGTTATTTTAGCAGGGCTGAGTGAACGAGTAATATAAAGCTGAATATTATTGGTGTAATTTATCACATCGATATTTTCGTTACGTAACTCTCTTACTATCCCATGAATTCTACTACCCTTCATTCCTACACATGCACCAACTGGATCAACTCTTTCGTCATATGATTCTACAGCAACCTTTGCCCTCTCTCCAGGAACGCGAACAATCTTTTTAATAGTAATCAGGCCATCAAAAATTTCGGGAACCTCAAGTTCGAATAACCGCTCAAGAAATACTGGAGAAGTCCTTGAAAGGATAATTAATGGAGTGTTATTCCTCATTTCCACCTTAATAACCACTGCTCGAATGGAATCGCCCTTGCGAAAAAAGTCTGAAGGGATTTGTTCTGCCTTTGGCAGAATAAGATCGTTGCCCTCATCATCGAGTACCAGTATCTCTTTCTTCCAAATCTGATAAACCTCTCCTGTTATGATTTCGCCAATCCTATCCTTGTACTTCGAATAGAGGTTATTCTTTTCTAGCTCAAGTATTCTTGCTGTAAGATTTTGACGAAGTGCAAGAATTGCTCTTCTTCCGAAATCGACCAGCTTAACTTCATCGGTTACCTCTTCTCCAACTTCGTAATCATCATCAATTTTTTTCGCTTCAGAAAGCGATATCTGCCTATTAGTATCCTCAACCTCTCCGTTTTCAACCACTTCACGGTTTCTCCATATCTCGAAATCGCCCTTATCAATGTTAATGATGATGTCGTAATTGTCATCTGACCCATACATTTTAATAAGCATGCTTCTAAAAACATCCTCCAACACGCTCATCATGGTTGGGCGATCAATGTTCTTCAACTCCTTAAATTCGGCAAAGGTGTCAATTAAATTAATGTTGTCCATTTGTGTTTATTATTAATAATCCTTATCGGAATGAAATAACTACTTTTGTTGATATTACATCCGAGTATAAAAAATCAACTTTTCGAGTTATAAGTTCCTTGCGCTTCTTTCCATCACTTTTTATAAGTTCCTTTATTTCGATACAGAAACCTTCCTTTGATGCTGACAGAAGTTTACCAATTTGTTTTTCTCCTGAAAGCAATACTAATTCAACATCCCTACCTAAGTTCTTAAGGTACTGTCTTTCAGTTTTTAATGGCATTGATAAACCCGGAGAAGAAACCTCAAGTTCGAAATCTTCTCTCTCCCTATCCAACTCCTGTTCAATTGCTCGACTGATCTTAACGCATCTATCAATGGTCAAACCCTCGTCACCATCAATAAGAACCAATACCTTATTCCCACTAGAAATGGTTAAATCCACAACAAATTCCTTTTTGGGGTCCAATTGCCGATCTACAATACTCTTAACAATTTCTTTATCAACCATTTCTACATTTTATTATAGCAAAACAGGGGATTAAATCCCCTGCTACGTTTGCGGTTTGACTGTGCAAATGTATAAAAAAATATTCGTAACAAAAATATTTCACTGATTTATAAGAAGAATGGTAAAATATTAGTTTTATAATCTGAATTTTCGCTGAAATAATTAAACTAGGTTCAATTCTCTTTATATTCTGGTATTCTGCATATTGAATATGTATTAATTTCAATATCATCTGTTTTACAGCATTCTAATAATTTGCTAAACAAAAATTAAAAAAGTTTAGATTTGTATATAATATAAATAACATGGCATCGAGAAATAAGTGCAAAATTGTTAATGATCCTGTACATGGGTTCATCAATATTTCCCATCCTTTAGCATTTGATATTATTGAACACCCATATTTCCAGCGATTACGACATATCCGACAGCTAGGATTGACCTATTTAGTTTACCCTGGTGCTAATCACACTCGTTTTCAACATGCTCTTGGAGCGATGCACCTTATGAACTCAGCAATTGATACCTTACGTTCAAAGGGGCACCAAATCACTGACAAAGAGGCTGAAGCAGCTTCGGCTGCCATTCTTCTTCATGATATAGGGCATGGGCCATTCTCTCACTCACTAGAGTATAGTTTAGCACAAGGTATTAGCCACGAGGCTATCAGCAAATGTTTTATGCATGAACTAAACAAGCAATTTCATGGAAAACTAAACCTGGCTATAGATATCTTTGAAGGAAGGTACAAAATGAAATTCCTTCATCAACTTGTTACAGGACAACTCGATGTTGATAGAATGGACTATTTAAGGCGCGATAGCTTTTTCTCAGGAGTAACAGAAGGAGCTATTGGGTCCGACAGAATTATTAAAATGCTAAATGTTGTTGACGACAATCTTGTGGTAGATGCCAAGGGAATATACTCAGTTGAAAAGTTTATCATTGCCCGTAGGCTTATGTACTGGCAGGTTTACCTTCATAAAACGGTAGTTGCTGCGGAACAACTCCTAACCCAAATGCTACTTAGAGCAAGGGAGATTGCTTTTTCAGGTGAAAAGATTTGGGCTACTCCTGCTCTTTGCTTCTTCATTGAAAAAAACATTACACGGAAAGATTTCGAAAATAATCCCAAGGACAAATTTCCCTCCGCAGCTCTTGAAAATTTTTCCAATTTGGATGATAGCGATATATTGTCGGCAGCAAAAATCTGGGCAAATCACAGCGATAATGTTCTATCAATGCTTGCCAAAATGATGGTTTCTCGAAAGCTCTTTAAGGTTCAACTCCAAAACAAACCATTCAACGAAAAAGAAGTGGCAAAAAAGACCCAAAAACTTTACAGATTATTTCCTAAAACAAAAGGCTATGGCAGATTTTTTGTCATAGCTAATTCTGTTAGTAATAGTGCTTACTGTTCTTCAGATGAATCGATTAAAATCCTATACAATAACGGGTTACTTGTAGATATCGCTGAGGCTTCGGATATGCTAAACACTAAAATCCTTTCAAAAAATGTTAGAAAGTATTTTCTGTGTTATCCCAAGGAACTGGAAAAATAAATATAATTAATTAGTTTTGTGCCAAATTAAGAATTCAAAGCATGGAGTTTACAGCAAAAGCTATTGCTGATTTTTTACAAGGGACTCTTGAAGGAAATCCAGATGTAAAAATCAATACCGTAGCAAAAATTGAAGAGGGAAAACCAGGTGCTCTATCATTTCTTTCAAACCCCAAATACTCTAAATATTTATATACAACACAGTCATCGGTTGTTCTCATCAATAAAGACTTTTTACTTGAAAAGCCTGTTTTAACTACCCTCATAAGGGTTGACAATGCCTACGAATCTTTTGCAAAACTTCTTAATCTTGCTAACTCAACTCAAATCGCTAAGGTTGGTGTTCACCAGCAAGCAGTTATTGAACCTAATGCAAAGTTGGGAAATGATGTTTTTATTGGGCCTTTTGTTTACATTGGTGATAGCGTTAAAATTGGAAATAACGTTCAGATTTCTTCACATGTAATTATCGAAAAGGATTCAGAAATTGATGATGGAACAATAATCCACTGCGGTGCTAAGATATTATCGGGAAGCATCATTGGCAAAAATTGTATAATTCAACCAGGTGCAGTAATAGGCTCAGATGGCTTTGGATTTGCCCCCCAAGCAAACGGAACCTACCAAAAGATCCCCCAGATCGGAAACGTAATCATTGAGGATGATGTAGAAATAGGTGCAAACACTACCATTGACAGAGCAACCATGGGTTCTACAATAATTCGAAAAGGTGTTAAACTGGACAACCTAATACAGGTTGCACACAATGTTGAAATTGGAGAAAATACCGTTATTGCTGCCCAAACAGGCATAGCAGGTTCAACAAAAATTGGCCGAAGTTGCATGTTTGGAGGTCAAGTAGGTGTTTCAGGACATCTTATCATTGCCGATGGAGTAAAACTATCTGCTCAAACAGGCGTCCCCAATAGCATAAAAAATCCTAATGAAATAATGATTGGCACTCCTGCCATGAACTCAAAAAAGTTTGCCAGGTCTTTTGTCCTCTTTAAGAATTTACCTGAAATAAAAATGGATGTTGATTCTCTAAAACGAAAGTTTAATGAATAGACTTTGAATTCCAACAATATTGTTATTTTTGTTGGAATTTTTTGTATTTAATCGATTTTGATAACTTATTTCTATGCAATTAAAACAGACAACTCTCAAAAACGAAATAAAGTTCAAGGGCAAAGGCCTCCATACAGGTATTAATGTTGAACTTACCATATGTCCTGCCAATGAAAATACAGGATACATTTTTCAACGAACTGACGTAGAGGGAAATCCCACCATTGAAGCCATTGCTGATCATGTAGTTGACACTTCTCGAGGGACAACCATTGAACAGAATGGCGTTCGGGTAAGTACAATTGAACATGTAATGGCCGCTTTGTTTGGAATGGGTATAGACAACGCCCTATTAAAAGTGAATGGTCCTGAAATGCCTATTATGGATGGTAGTTCAAGGGTTTTTGTTGAAGAGATTATTAAATGTGGAATTATTACCCTCGAAGCAGAAAGGGGTTATTATGTAATAAAAGAGAAGTTAGTTTTCTCTGATCCCAAACACGGAATTGAAATAGCCGCCTACCCCGATGAATCATTCAGCATAGATGTTTTGATCGATTACAATTCTCGAGTTTTGGGAAATCAGTACGCTCAACTCGCTGATATTAGCGATTTTGCCAAAGAAATTGCTCCCTGCCGCACATTTGTTTTCTTTCATGAACTTGAGATTTTACTCAAGAATAACCTAATCAAAGGGGGTGATTTGCAGAATGCAATAGTTATTATGGAGCACGAGGCACCCCAAGAAGAACTGGACCGTATTGCCGATCTTTTTAACAAACCAAGAGTTCAAATTCAACCCGAAGGCATCCTTAACAACCTTGAACTCCATTTTCAGAATGAACCTGCCCGGCATAAACTTCTTGATATAATGGGAGATCTGGCATTAGTAGGCCGAAGGATTAAGGGAAAAATCATAGCAAAACGTCCTGGACACTATGCCAATACCGAACTAGCAAAAACCATTCGTAAACTTGCACGCAAGGAAGCGATGAAACCCAATATCCCTACTTTTGATCTTTCGCAACCGCCCTTGCTCAACATTCTTCAAATTAGGAATATTCTTCCACACAGACCTCCATTCCTGCTTATCGACAAAATACTCCACATGGATGAAAATACCGTTACTGGTTTAAAAAATGTAACCATGAACGAAGGCTTCTTTGTTGGGCATTTCCCAGATGAACCTGTAATGCCAGGAGTACTTCAAATTGAAGCTATGGCTCAGGTAGGAGGAATATTCGTGCTAAATACTGTACCCGACCCAGAAAACTATATAACCTATTTTCTAAAAATCGATAGGGTTAAATTTAAACGCAAGGTTGTTCCAGGCGATACGATTATTTTTAGACTCGAACTAATTGAACCCATTCGAAGAGGTATTGCCAATATGTTCGGGCAGGCTTTTGTTGGTGATCAGATTGTTATGGAAGGAGAAATGTTGGCACAAATAATAAAAATGAAGCAGTAATGAACCAACCACTTGCTTATATCCATCCTGAGGCAAAAATTGGCTCAAACGTAACCATCGAACCCTTTGCATACATTGCAAAGGATGTAGTTATTGGTGATAACACATGGATTGGACCCAACTCGACCATTCTTGACGGTGCTCGCATTGGCAATAATTGTAAAATCTTCCCTGGTGCCGTAATATCCGCAATACCTCAGGATTTGAAATTCAGAGGAGAAATCACCCTAGCTGAAATTGGCGACAATTCCGTAATGAGAGAATGCGTTACTCTCAACAGAGGAACAGCATCAAAAGGGATCACCAAAGTGGGCTCAAACTGTTTGATCATGGCATATGTTCACATCGCTCACGACTGCATAATTGGCAATAATGTTATACTGGGAAATACAGTTCAACTTGCAGGAGAAGTTGAAATACAAGATTTTGCAATTCTCTCGGGGGGATGCCTAGTTCATCAATTTGAACGCATAGGTGCACATGTCATGATTCAAGGGGGATCAAAGATCAATAAGGATATCCCACCATACTCTAAGATCGGCAGAGAGCCCATTGCCTTTATGGGTCTTAACTCCATTGGTCTTCGTAGGCGCAACTTTATTCCGGAAAAGGTAGCGGAACTCCAAGAAATTTATCGAATTATATACAACAAGGGACTAAATGTTACACAGGCGATAAATGAAATTGAGAAAACCCTCCCTTCGACCATAGAACGCGATGAAATTTTAAACTTCATCAAGTCATCCACTAGAGGTATTATTCGACGCACTGGAACTAGTCATCCAGATGACGAATAAAAATGAAGTTACAATCAATTGTTACGTTATAAAAAGAGGGGGATTTTCCCCCTCTTTTCATAACACATTTTAAAAGCATTAATTATTTTGATTCAGGCTTAAGGGCAAAGGTTAAAAGCAACGCTTCAAGTTGCCTAACATAGTTTCTCTTGTTAAAACGAGGAGCATAGACATAACCCTCAATGGTTATAACCCTGTTTTTGGCTTCGTCTACCGTTGTTAGGCTAACAAATGGTCCTCCCATTGGGTGAGCATATACATCCCACAAACCCCTTAACTGGCCAAAATATCGGTCCTTATACATAAATGGCTGAAAAACTGGGGGTATTATGGTTTCGGTAATCATATAGCTTCCAGCTGTTGGACCAGAAACAAACTTGTTAACAAAACTGTTCCTCTTCTCAATCAAATAATCTGTAGTAAAAGTTTGCTCATCTGTATATGGATACTGGTAAACAAACACACCCTGACTTATATCTGGTGTTTCGTACGAAATCCATACAAAATCAGTGGTATCAACCTTAAGTTGATATCCTTTGGGAAAATATAAAGAAATCTCAAATTTTTTCTCCAATAGCATTCTTAACCCTTTAGTTTCGTAACGTATAGCATTGTTCACAACTCTATCGCGCTCGGCTTGTTCCAGAAGTTGAATAAACCTGTCCCTTTCTTCGTAAAGCATTTTAGCAATAGCAGGGTACGTAGGCCCAACAACGTTTAGAATTGTTTGTGGAGCTGCCCATACATCACGTTGAGTTACAATTTGAGCCTTTTCAAATTCACTTCCAACTTTTGTAATGATAATATTTCTATGACTTTTAAAAATATCAGTAAATGCATTTGGAGGAATCATCACCACATCGAATATTGGTTCAGATTGTGGAATCATGGGAAATTCTTGTCTAAGCATTTCATTGAAGGCTTTGCCTATAGGCTCCTCCCACACCGACTTATTAAGAACTACAATAACCTCACCAGCAGCCCCTGTAACATTGGGAAGGAGTGTCTTTTTTCCCCTAGTGCCCTTATCGCAAGAAATAAAAGGCATGAATAAAAGCATGGAAATTATGATTGCCGCATTTTTTTTCATAGTAATACTTGTTTTAAATAATCAGATTTTTATTTGTTGAAAGATACAAATATTCTATAAAGTGCAACGGGAAAAAAATAATTCTATTATATTTTGCAGGTTGAAGAATGCTGTGATTACAAATCAGGGAACAAGGGGGCTCTTTTTTTCCTGCAACTTACTGTAAGTAAAAGTATCAACCCATAAGGTTATTGTTTGCCCAATTTCCAATTCGCTGCTTAAATTCGGGTTCCAAATGTTAATGTCGTCAATAGTACAACCATACTTGATTGCAATTTTATGAAGATAATCGCCTGCCTCCACTGTGTGAATCACCTTAATGCGATTATTTGTGCTACCAGCACTAGCTAAAACATCATGAAAATCGGGTTTGGCAAGTGTTTTCTCATACAATTCTTGCTCTTTACTAAGGAAAATATCAACTTTTGATGCTGGTATTCGAATCGCAGAGGGACTTGAAGATTTTGGAACAACACCCCTCCGATAAGTTGGATTTAAAAATCGTAGCACATCCAATGGAGTTCCTATTTCGGTAGATAGCACCGAGAGGGCAAGCTGATCCTTAACGTGAAGAGTGTCCGTTTGAAAAAAGGTAATCACAGAAGGGGTTGCTTTTATAGCATGCTCATTAGCATTTTGCATTATATAAGCTGCTGCAATAAATGCAGGTACATAATTCTGTGCCGCTTCGGGCAGAAAATCGTAGAGTTTCCAAAAATTTGTCTCTCCTCCTGCTCGAAAAATGGCATTACGAACAACTCCAGGGCCAGCATTGTAGGCTGCCATAACCAAATGCCAATCGTTAAAAATACGGTATAGGTACAGAAGGTACATGCAAGCAGCCTCAGTGGACTTAACAGGATCCATTCGCTCGTCGATGTAGCTATTCACTTCAAGGTCAAACATCCTTGCAGAATTTATCTTAAACTGCCACAATCCTACAGCTCCGCTGGGTGAAACGGCAAGTGGATTTAGAGCAGATTCCACAACAGCGAGGTATTTAAGTTCCAAGGGAAGTTGATATCGATCTAAAATTTCATCAAAAAGGGGAAAGAAAAGTTCAGATAAACCCAGCATCTGCGAAACCTGTTCTCGTCTCTCCAGAGTATAGATATCAATATATCGTTTTACATGTTGATTATAGTCAAAATCAATGGGCGAAAGGTTGTCAATGGTTGCAATCTTATACTCATAAACTAGGTCGGCGAAAGTTGGATAAGAGATAAAATTATTATTTGGGTTAAATCTCAAAGAATCGGGAAAGAGATTCAAAGAGCCTAGGCTGTCTAAAGTTCTAGTTATACTACAAGTTTTTCCCGATTTATAGTAACGGTTTTCATAAAGCATAGCCTTTGATACAATGCCTAGCATTAACACAAGCAGAAATGCTATTATGAGACGGATAGCTATAACCTTCATGTTAAAAAAACTTCCCTCCTACTCCTTATTCTCTTCATTTTCCTTCTTCATCTCTTCCTGATCTTCCTTCATCCCCTTTTTAAACTCACCAACACCTTTACCCAACCCCCTCATCAACTCAGGGATTTTTCGTCCACCAAAGATCAGCAATACAATTGCAACTATTGCAATTAGTTCCCATCCACCAATCATACCAGCAATAACAAAACAATTCATGATAATCAATTTTTAGAAATCTATTCCTAAATATTACATCTCAATAAAAATTTCATATTGACTTAAAAAGCAAAATAGACTTAGGATCAAAAGTAACAATTTTTTTCTGGCAAACTATTTATTAAACTGCCTAACAATATCGTTAGCATTGGCAAAGATAAGCAACGATAGGATTAATATCATCCCTGCAATCTGTGCATACTCCATAAACTTATCGCTGGGTTTACGGCCCGATACCATCTCGTAAAGAATAAAAACCATATGTCCACCATCTAGCGCTGGGATTGGCAGTATATTCATTATAGCTAATATTATGGATATTAGGGCTGTGAGCATCCAGAACGATTGCCAATCCCATGTTCCTGGGAAGATGCTTCCAATGGTTATAAAACCTCCCAACGATTCGTAGGCCTTGGTTGAGGGTGTGATAACAAGCCTTAACTGCTTTAGATAACCCGTTAGGGTATTAACCCCAAGCTTTATCCCTGCAGGTATTGATTGTAAAATTGAATAGTTTAATTGCTTTATATCGAAAAAATCATTTAGGCTTGAATGGCTAATTCCAACCACGCCCTCCTCTGGAATAGTAACCTCAAAATCTAAAATTCGGCTATCTCGTTGAAAAGTAAAAGTAACATTATGGTTTATGTTTGAGCGAACAGCTTCAACAAACTGATCGAAGTATTGCGCTTCAACACCATTTATGGCTACTAGTTTATCACCAACTTCAAATCCAGCCATTTGTGCTGGAGAATCATCGGCAACAAAACCAATGGTTAATGGGAAACGAAGCGAAAAAAGTCGGGAAGATTTTAAAAGCCGAGGAACAAACTCTTGATCAATTTGTATCTCCTTGATTTGCCCACTTCGTTCAACGGTTACCGTTTTGGCTCTTTCAAGCAAAATTGTTGGAACTACTTGCTGAAAATCTTCAATTTCCTTGCCATCAACAAGCAATATCTTATCTCCATGCTCAAAACCCATTTCAAGAGCAATTGGCTCACATACAATACCATATGTTAAATTCTTGGTGGGCAAATACTCTTGTCCCCATGTAAAAAGGACTATGCTGTAGATAAAAAGTGCCAATAGGAAATTGACCAAAACCCCTCCGGTAATGATAAAGAAACGCTGCCATGGAGGTCTTGATCTATACTCATCCGGTTTTGGAGGTAATTTCATTTGCTCTTTGTCCATCGATTCATCAATCATTCCCGCTATCTTAACATAACCCCCTAAGGGTAACCAACCGATCCCATATTCGGTTTCGCCCTTCTTATACTTAAAAAGCGAAAACCAGGGGTTAAAGAAAAGGTAGAATTTCTCAACTCTAACCTTAAAAAGTTTGGCAAAGGCAAAATGCCCAAATTCATGAAGCAGAACTAGGATTGCAATGCTAAGCAGAAACTGTAAAATTTTTACTAATACTTCCATAGTGATTCATTATAAAAAATGTTTATACAGAAAACCTTAACGTAATATTTATGTTCAATGTTCAATTAAACTATGTGCTAATTCTCTTACACTTTTGTCAGTTAACAAATAATCTTCGTAAACTGGATGCTCAACAAAGGATGCCCTACTTAGCGTCTCCTCAACAATATCGGCAATTTGGAGAAAACTAATTCTTTCATTTAGAAAAGCTTCAACTGCCACTTCATTAGCTGCATTAAGAACACAAGGGATATTACCTCCTCTTATCATTGCCTCGTTTGCAAATTGCAACAAAGGGAATCGATGAATATCGGGTTGCTCAAAGGTCAGATTTGGATAGCCAACGAATGAAAACCTGGGAAAGTCGGATTTCAGTCTTTTGGGAAAAGCCAACGCATACTGAATGGGTAATTTCATATCAGGCAATCCCATCTGCGCTTTGATTGATCCATCCTCAAATTGAACCATGGAATGTATTATGGATTGAGGATGAACAACCACCTCTATTTGTTCAGGTTTCAAATTAAATAGCCACTTGGCTTCAATAATCTCAAATCCTTTGTTCATCATAGTTGCCGAATCGATGGTAATTTTATTACCCATGATCCAATTGGGGTGTTTTAGGGCATCGGTTACACTTACATGAGCTAGCTGTTTATACGAATAATCCCAAAAAGGACCCCCAGAAGCTGTTAAGATGATCTTCTCAATTGGATTCTGCTCTCCAACAAGACATTGAAAAATTGCAGAATGTTCTGAATCAACGGGCAATATTGGCACATTATGCTGCAGTGCCAATCTTGTAACCAGTTCGCCGGCAACCACAAGGGTTTCTTTATTGGCAAGTGCTATTGGTTTTCCTGCTTTAATCGCATTAATCGTTGGTAGAAGGCCCGAATAACCAACCATTGCGGTTAAAACCATTTCAGCCGAATCGCTCTCAACCACCTGCGCAATTGCCTCATCACCAGCAAAAACTTTTATGTCGTAACTATCAAGCGCATTTTTAACCTCATGATATAAATCCTTACTGCCAATAACAACAGTTCCTGGTTGAAATTTAATCGCTTGCTCGATTAAAAGTTTGGCATTTCTATTTGCTGTAAGGATTTCGACCTGGAATAAGTCTGAATGGCTTTCAATAACTTCAAGTGCCTGAGTCCCTATTGAGCCCGTTGAACCTAATATAGCAATCCTTCTTTTCAAGATATCTAATTGATCCTGTGATTAATTTTGACTAGAAGACAATGTATTGCTCGGGGTTGATAGGAGTACCATTGTGCCAGAGTTCAAAGTGCAAATGGGGTCCGGTGGTGAACTCTCCAGAGTTGCCAATAATGGCAATGGCTTCACCAGCCCTTACTTTAGTACCTGTTAACTTTAAAAGTTTGCTATTGTGTTTGTATACAGAAAGCAGATTGCCTTCGTGCTGAATTTGAAGCACATAACCCGTTTCAAGAGTCCAGCTTGAGAGAATTACAGTGCCATCGGCAATGGCTACAACCACTTCGTTAGGTGGGGCAACCACATCAACCCCAAAATGATTCTGTTGCACATTGAAAGAATTGGTCACCACACCCTTAACTGGAGGGAAGAAATGCAAACTGGGTAGTTTTTCGCTTCCCGTTTTCACCTCTAAGATTGAAAGATTAAAAAGTTCTTCCTCTTCAATTTGCATTCTCAAAATTGAATCCTCGGGGGATCGGGTAAATTTTATTTCTTTATATCTTACTGATGTATCGGGCAAACTCTCAAAATTATCGGGGCTTTCGCCTCTTAATATGGTGTGCAAATTACTTAGATATATTTTCCATTGTTGTAGTTCACGCTCTAAACTATCAGTTTTTAATGCATTCTGAACAATATACCTTCTTGTCGTTCCATCGGGATATCCCGGAATAAACTCTCGAATTGGTGTAAACGCTATTAGAACAGTAACAATGGCTACCAGAAGAATAGCAGTACCTCCAACAACTGAAATAACATTAAGGCGCGACAACCTCATAAACCAAACCTCTTCGAACGATTGGTCGTTGTAGATGCTTAGCCTGTACTTGCTCTTCAGCTTGTGGATGTACTTCTTATTCCCTTTATTCATGCTTATCGTTTATTCTGCGAATTGGTGCAAAGATAGCTCTTTTTGATTTCGCCACCTGATAAGGAATGGTTTTTAAACCAGAATTTACATGTATGGTTTATTTATATTAGTTTCATTATTCAACTATAACCATTAACTTTCTTATTGTTTTAGCACTCTAAATGCATTTATTGGAAAAGTTTTTTTTTGATAATCCTTGTATTTTGATATCCTATGCTATATATTTGCACCGCATTTAACGAAATGTTTGCGAAAAAAATATAACAATATATTGCGGGGTGGAGCAGTTGGTAGCTCGTTGGGCTCATAACCCAAAGGTCGTAGGTTCGAGTCCTACCCCCGCTACTAGAAAACCCTGCTATTCGATTGAATAGCAGGGTTTTTTATAAAAGAAAAAGACCCACTTCGGATGGGTTCTTAAAAAACTTCAATCTTATAATTCCAAAAGGTTGAACTCTACTTTTGACACAAGAGCTTTGTAATCGTTACCAGCAAAGAAAATATCCTCATCGTCCTCTTCGTAATACCAGTTAATGGTTATTGATTTCCCACTGTGGGCAGCTATTCCTTCAACCTTTTTCATAATATCGAATATTCGTTTGGATGAACTGGTATTGAAATACTCCAACTTAAAGTGAACTAATGTTTTGTCACAAGGTTCTTTAACATAATTTTCGATCCAATTAATAATGGGTTGATAGAAGTCAATCACATTCTCTGGTATCGACCTGCCTTCAAGCTTAATGACACCACTTATATTATCGAGTAAAACGTAAGGAGTTGTGGCCGTTTCCTTTATCTCAAACTTTTGCATCGTTATCCAATTGTTAAATAGGGATTTGTTAAATGAGATTGTTTTGTTTTAATACTCTTCAACGATGATATACTCCTCACCGTGCCCGTTTCTTACAATTGCCTCCCAATATCTAAAAGTAATTACTGCCTCATTACCTGTTTTTTTACTTTTAATCTTAAGTTTACGGGTTTTCTGCTTCTCCATCTCCACCGATTGAAAAGTAAAAGGAAGAGTAGTTAATGCGTCAAGGTCTTGACCCAACACTAAGATAGATTCATCATCTTCCTCGTACTTCCATGTTATTTCAACCTTATTCCCATTGGCAGCACATTTGTCAAGCAACTTCATCATCTCGTTAAGATACTTGTTTGTACTGCTATTTGAATACTCTAAGAAAAAAATTGCACGTGTAGTCTCTGCCGGAACCTTAATATAATCAGCAACCCAATCAATGAGCGGTTGCCAAAAAGAGAAAACGTCCTCAGTAATAGACCTACCCTCGACTTCCAGAAGTCCATCCTCGGAGAAGTTTACATAAGGGCAATCGGCAGTTTTATCTATTAATACTCCCATAATACTTAATAAAAAGGTTTTAATAAAAAAGCATTCTATACCAAATAAATAAGTATAAAGTTACATTTTTGATTTTTTAAATACCAAACCTAATAAAAAAAATTGAATTACTGATTTAATAATCATATCTTAATTATGAATATGATTTATTAATATGCAATTCAGGATAACGCATGGTTTATCAACCAACAGATTAACACTTTTTCTTCAAAAGATCAACGTTACAATAAATTCGTCAAATTGAAAGCAACAAATCAGTAAAAAATGATTCAAATACCTTCCTTCTCAAACAAAAGAATAAAAATTTCCTTAATCCTAATAAACCTAACAGTAAATGCCAGTAGAATGCATGCACTTATTGAAACAACAAATCCCAATGCCCATAAATCAATAACTTTCCAACATATATAGGTAATAAAAAGACCTCCAAAAAGAAAAAGAATAAATGATAATACACCTGATAAACGTAATTTAATCCTAAAAGTTCTATACGATATAAAAGTCTGAATTGCAGCCATAAAAAACTGTGTAAATAAACTTGCAATCGCTGCGCCAACTACTTTGAATGAAGGTATAAGCAAAAGGTTTAATGATAAATTAATTACAACACCAATAAAAGAAATAATATTTAAGTGCCTTAAACTACCATTGGCGGTTAGTAATGTTCCAAAAATATAAGAGAGAGAAATGAATATAAATGATATCATTAAAATTGCTAAAACAACCGATGACTCATCAGGATGGTGAATATAAAGTGCGTCCATTATTGGTTTTCTATATACAATACAAGCAAAGGAAAAGGAAATGGATATTACCATTAATATATTGAAAGCAAACTTTAATAAGGGTGCTATGGGCTCTCCAACTTTTAGCATACGAGAAAAAATCGGTAACAATAAGCTGGCAAATAAAAAGGGAACCATATTGGCTGCATCCAGCAATCTAAATGCTTGGGCATAAACACCAGATTGAATGTTTCCATCGGGTAAAAGTCTCTCTAGCATAACTCCATCAACCCTGTAATAAAACGACATTAGCAAAACCAGCAATGCGTAAGGATAACTTTGCTTAAATATCACTAGAAAAAAATTTCTATCGAATTTGGGTTGAAAAAACTCCGATTTACTGTAAACAATAGCAAATGAAATAATTGCCGTTAGTGCATATGCTATAGTTTGTGTATATACAAACCATTCGATCCGGAAACTTTCTTTGAACGGCCCCCAAAGTAAGAATCCACATAATACGATCATAAGCACTCTATCGGTAACCGAAACAATGCTGTCGGTTTTAAAAAGTTGGAGCCCACTTATATTACTCCTGATGTAAAGAACAAAACTTGAAAGAAACTGATTGAAAACCAAAAAGCCCAATATCCAAAGCTGCCGACCACTGTAACCAACCAATAGAGCCAATGAAAAACTGACGATGAGATAAACCACTGCCATCATCAATTTTAAAACAAACATATTTGAAAAATATCTCGGAAGCAACTGCGAATGGCGACTAATCTCTCTGTTGTTGAAATTTGTTAGTCCAAAATCGAGAATAATATTAAGAAGAATGGAAAAGTTGAAAAGTGCAAAGAACAAACCGTACTCAGCGGCTCCAACAACGTTCTGGACAGTTCGATCGATTCCAAAAATCCAAAAAGGCTTAACAACAAGGTTAAGTGCTAGTAGGAGAACCAGACTAGTGGCAAACTTCCTTTTCACAAGTTCAATATTTTATTCAAATGTAATAAAATGACTAGTAATACAACAAAATTGTATGATTTCTATTGAATCAATGCTTACCTATATTCAAAAAAAGTGGTACTTTGGCAGTGTGCAAAAAATGTGCCCAATGAGAATTGCCATAAACACCCGCTTTCTAATAATGAACAAATTGGAAGGCATTGGTTGGTTTACTTACGAAACTCTTAGCCGAATTGTACGATCACACCCTGAACATCATTTTTATTTCATCTTTGACAGGAAGCCCGATCCCAAATTCATTTTTTCGACCAATGTAACTCCTGTTATTCTTTATCCTCAAGCCCGCCACCCCATTTTGTGGTATTTATGGTTTGAGTTTTCTGTACGTCGATTCTTGAAAAGAATAAAACCAGATCTTTTTATTTCCACCGATGGTTTCTTACCTTTACATTCTTCGATCCCATCCATAGGGGTAATACATGATATTAACTTTCATCATTATGCGGAAGGGTTACCCCTGTTAACAAGAAAATATTACAATCACTTCTTCACTCAATTCGCACACAAAGCCTCACGAATAGTTACAGTGAGTGAATACTCAAAAAACGACATTGCAAAAAGTTTTAACGTTTCAGAAGATAAAATTGATGTGGTGTACAATGGAGTCAATACAAAATTCAAGCCTGTTGACGAGGAGGAGAAAGTAAAAGTCAGGGAAGTTTATTCAAATGGCAATCCATACTTTGTTTTTGTAGGAGCACTCAACCCCCGAAAGAATGTTGCAAGGCTACTTCAAGCATTCGACTTATTCTTGGAAATGAGTGGCATGAACTACTCTTTAGTGATAGTTGGTGAAAAAATGTTCATGACTAAGGATATCACAAATGCATACAAATCAATGAAGAACAAAGATACCGTATCGTTTACCGGAAGGCTACAAGTAGACGAGCTAAGACGAGTTGTAGGTGCTGCTACAGCCATGACCTTTGTCCCTTACTTTGAAGGATTTGGAATACCAATGCTTGAAGCGATGAACTGTGATGTACCGCTAATTGCTTCAGATAGAACTTCAATGCCAGAAGTTGCGGGTGATGCTGCGTATTACGTTGACCCTTTTTCTGTCGAATCCATTGCCCAAGCCATGAAGTTGATCGCCATCGACGAAAAACTCCGTGATGGTCTGGTTGCAAAAGCGCAAAAACGTAAACTTTTATTTTCGTGGGATATTACTGCTGAAAAGTTCTACGATTCTATTAACCATGTACTCACTGAAATCAAAAAAAATGCTTGAACCCTATTTAAATAAAGGTAGGATTGAAGCAGGTTGCGACGAAGCTGGAAGAGGTTGTCTGGCGGGACCGGTATTTGCTGCTGCTGTTATTCTTCCAAAAAAATATCTAAGTCCTTATCTAAACGATTCTAAACAACTATCATCCAAGCAACGGTTAGAATTAAAATGTGAGATCGAGGAACTATCTGTTGCCTATGCCATCGGGATATCATTTTCTGATGAGATAGACAGAATAAACATTCTCAACGCTTCAATTCTCGCCATGCATAGAGCAATAGAAACCCTATCAAGAAAACCAGAGTTTTTGCTAGTTGATGGTAACAGGTTTAAACCTTTTCCTAAAATTCCTCATAAATGCATTGTGAAGGGTGATGCAAAATATATGAGCATAGCAGCTGCATCAATCTTGGCAAAAACATATCGGGATGATTATATGACTATTATTTCTAAAGATTTTCCAGCATATAGATGGGAAAAGAATAAGGGCTACCCAACTGCTGAACACAGAGAAGCCATTAAAAAGTATGGCATTACGCCATTCCATCGACGTTCTTTTAAATTAATCGAAACTCAATTAGCTATTCCTTTTATATAATACTACTCCTATTCAAATTTTTACAAAACAACCTAAACAATATCATAGATAAATAAATGAAATAAAATGGGATCAACAATTAAACCGATATTAATAAAACCAATCGAAGAGAAAAAGTTCTTTTTATTTACCAAATTAAAAAATGATCAATATGAGACGATTTAATTTACTGTTAATTAGTTCTTTAATATTTTTCTCGTCATTTTCTAGAGCTGATGAGGGAATGTGGCTTCTTCCTTTGCTTCAGAAGTATAATATTTCTACCATGCAATCTATGGGGCTTGAACTCACAGCAGAAGATATCTATAGCATCAATAGCTCCAGCATCAAGGATGCAATTGTCATCTTTGGACGTGGATGTACTGGTGAAGTAATATCAAGCCAAGGACTTCTACTCACTAATCACCACTGTGGTTACGGTACAATTCAACGCCACAGTAGCGTAGAGAATGACTATTTAAGGGATGGTTTTTGGGCGATGACCAAGGATGAAGAAATTCCAAGCCCAGGTTTAACCGTAACTTTTTTAGTCCGTTTAGAGGATGTTACAAAAATGGTGAATGACCAGTTAAGTGAAAAGATGAGCGAAGAAGAGCGCACTCTCGCCATTAAAACAATAAGCGATAGCATTGGCAAAAATGCATCCGAGGGTACGCATTATAATGCTATGGTTCGCAGTTACTACGGAGGAAATGTTTTTTACCTTTTAGTATATGAAACATTTACAGATATTCGTATGGTAGGTGTACCACCCTCATCCATCGGGAAATTTGGTGCAGATACCGACAACTGGATGTGGCCTCGCCATACAGGTGATTTTTCAATTTTCAGAATTTATGCCGATAAAGACAACAAACCTGCCAGCTACTCGCCCGATAATATTCCGTATACCCCAAAGCATCATCTTCCGATTTCGATTAAAGGAATTGAAAAGGGCGATTTTGCCATGGTTTTAGGTTACCCAGGTGGTACAGATCGGTTTATGACTTCATGGGAAGTTGATGAAACTGAAAAAATAATAAATTACCATAGATCATTTGTGAGAGAAATTCGTCAAGAAATTCTACTCGAAGATATGCTGGCAAGCGATGAGGTTAGAATAAAGTATTCATCAAAGTATTCTGGCAGTACAAACTACTGGAAGTACTCTATTGGGCAAAACCAAGCATTGAATCAACTTAAAGTTAAATCCAATAAAGAAATGTCCGAAAAGGAATTCTCACAATGGGTTGAAGCAAATAAGAAAAGAAAAAAAACTTACGGAGAAGCATTGTCGCTCATAAGAGATGCAGTAAAGGATCGTCATGATTACGTTTATACCAATCTTTACATAAACGAAACCATCATGAGGGGAACCGAATTAATTTCTTTTGCCTCAAGGGCTGAGGATTTCTATAAGTTTTTAGAAGAAGGTAAAGAAAATGGTCTGGAAAGTAGGGTTGGTAGGCTTAAACAATCTGCTAGAGCGTTCTATAAAGATTACAACTACCCTACCGATCAAAAAGTGGCCAAAGCAATGTTTAAACTCTTCAGTGAAAAAGTAAAGGAAGAGTATCAGCCCATTGTTTTTCAAACAATTAAATCGGATTTTAGTGGTAATTTCGACTTGTATATTGATGATCTTTTTGCCCATTCGATATTCACCGATTCCTCTAAACTATGGAGTTTCTTGGAGAACCCCGATGTTGAAACCCTTAAAAACGATCCAGCATTTTCTGCTGCCATGTCAATAAGAGAAAAAGCCAACTTAATCAACGAAAAACTAAATGAAATAAATCTAAACTACCAAAAAGGACATAGACTTTACGTTGCAGCAATTATGGAAAAAAACGAAGGTCGGCCCTTGTATCCCGACGCCAACTTTACCATGAGGCTAACCTACGGACAAGTTTTGGATTACTTCCCTAGGGATGCAGTACACTACAATTACATCACAACTCTTAAGGGGGTAATGGAGAAAGAAGATCCCGATAACTGGGAATTTGTTGTCCCTGATAAACTTAAGGAACTATACCATACAAAGGATTATGGCCCCTATGCAATGAAGAATGGTGAAATGCCAATAGCCTTTATAACAAACAATGATATTACAGGAGGAAATTCTGGTAGTCCTGTAATTAATTCTAAAGGTGAGCTAATTGGCTGCGCTTTTGATGGAAACTGGGAAGCAATGAGTAGTGATATAATCTTTGAACCAGATTATCAGCGTTGTATTAATGTTGACATTCGCTACGTTCTTTTTATTGTCGATAAATTTGCTGGTGCAAAGCACCTTGTTGAAGAAATGACAGTTGTTCAGTAGCAACTTTTTTAAACATAGAATAAAAAAGCCGTGAGTTAAGTCATGGCTTTTTTATTTTAATGAACTAAAAAAACTTTTTCATCTTTTTTTTTATGAAAAAAAAATACTTTTGCAATTATTAGTTCAAAATTTGTCTGAAATTTTATTGCATTCAGAATTTTTACTATTTTTGGTATCTATTAACCATTGCAAAAAAAGTGACAAAACGTGAGAATATTTTAGGACACTATGGTCCTTTAAGCTATGAGGAGATAGGCTTCTTGCTAAATCGAATGTCTGCATATGTTGACAAGCAAGGGATGAATATAACCATAAAGAAAAAGGTTTACTCTGCAATGGTTGAAAGCCTTGAAAATGTCTATAAGCATCAGGATATCATAAACGGTGATACTGAGCATCAACCTCGATTTTCTCTCTACCTCGACGACAATGAATTCTCCATGTTTTCATCAAACTCAATACTAACCTTCAAATCGACTCCCTTAAAAGAAAAATTAGATAGAGTTAATAAACTTGACAAATCTGGACTAAAAGAATTGTACAAGCAAACCATACTTAACGCCAATGTATCTCCAAAGGGAGGAGCAGGTTTGGGCATCATTAATATAGCAAAGGTCTCGGAGAATAAGATTAACTACACTTTTGAACCAATCAACTCAGAGTACTCTTACTTTACTATCAATGTTGTAATCTCCTTGAATTCTACAATTTAATCGCCCAAATATGGAACCATTATATATTGAACCTACAGAATTTACACCCAAAGTTAGTTTTGATCCTGAAAGCAGTATTTTTGAAATATCAGGGTTTTCTCGTCCAGAAAATGTAATTGGTTTCTATCGACCAATACTTAAATGGCTCGAGGAGTATAACGAAAAGGTTCTTAGTCAGAATATCAAGTTTGAAAAAAGTTTACTAACCATAAATATGAAGATGACCTACTTTAACTCTGCCTCATCGAAATTTCTTTTAGATGTTCTTTTAGAGTTCATGAAATTTCATTCTAAAGGTAATAAGGTGGAGATAAATTGGTATTTTGAAGATGGCGATGATGAAATACTGGAATCAGGCGAAGAGATAGCAGACATGCTTGGATATACTTTTAATTTTATACCATATTAACCCTAATCAACCCTGAAACCAAACCGAAAGCCTCGTTTGCATTGAGGCTTTCTTTTTAAAGAGTAAGATTTTTCTATATATCAAGATTTACCATGTTCTTTTTTGTCATTCGTCAATTTTTTTTGATTGTTCATCAAATCTTATTGAGTTTATTTACGCAAAGTTGTGATATTATAACCTTTTTTTTAAATTGCACACAAAATAACTGGATCATCTCTGAATGGAAACTTTAAGGATTGAAGGCACCAATATATCGCCCAGAGTTTGTTTTGAACCCGAAAAACGAACTCTGGAAATTAGCGGATACTCCAGACCAGAAAACGCCAGGGATTACTATGCCCCTCTTATTCATTGGATTGAAAACTTTAAAGATTGGGTGCTTAAGTCAGTTAAGGTTGGTGATGCTATTGAACCCATTACATTTAAATTTAAGTTCATTTACTTCAACGGCTCTTCTGCCAAGTTTATCTATGATATTATTATGGCGCTTAATGAGATGCAGAAGAGCGATATTCCCTTAAAAATTTACTGGTATTTCGATGAAGATGATGATGAACTCCGGGAAGCAGGTGAGGAACTTTCTGAGATGTCCAGCGTACCTTTTCACTACGTTGAAGTAAGTAGAGATTAGTAGATCGATTTAAACTCTCGCCCTATGGCATTCATAAAGTATTGCCGATTGGGCAATCCAGAACGCTCAAGCTGCTCAACCCAAAATTGAGCAGTTTTTTTATCCCCTTTATTTAAGTAAATTTGAACTAAATGGTAGTATGCATAACCATACACATGGGTAGGATTTGCTGGGATATCCTCAACAACATTCATGAAAAGTTCAATCGCTTTATCCAAATTGTTGCTTACATAACAATTCATGGCCTCATCGAAAAGTCGGATATCATAATTTAATTTATCATCCAGAATGATCCCTCGAAAAGAGAAGCAGGCTCTTTCGCATTGTTCAATAAGATTAAGCACCTCTGCTTCTACTTCCATCTCAGGAAAAACAAGAAAAAACTGTAAAGTTTCGCCAACTTGTTGAAACCTATGTACCTGAGGACACCATGATATTCCATGTGCATTATAAACTTTTTTGCGAGCGAGTCCTTTTGCATCCTCAATGTACGTGTTGCTATCTATGCAGAACCATCCTCCTTCAGGCAAGCTGTTAATTATAGTTAATTCTATTACTGTCGAATCTGGGTAAAACTTAATTTTGTTAATACTCAATTCCCTATGGCTTTGCTCTGCGACACTTGGGTTTAAAACAACTCTTGTTTGAGCATTCCCTTCAAAAAAAAGGATTAAAGCAAAAAGTAGTAGCAATAACCTATTCATTTTTTATTCAATGTTTTTCCAATCCAACCGAAAAAAAACACTAGGCAGAAGGCTCTACCCAGTGTTAAGTTAAGTTATAAGAAAAAGTTAAAATTTAAAGTCTAAACCAAGGGCAATTACCATTGCGCTTCGCTTATAAGTTTCCTCGTATGGCTGGAATATCATACCAGCAATGTTGCTAGGATATTCCTTGCTGTAGGGTTCATACATTGTTGTCATAAATCCTAGGTTAATGCCAATATTTTCGTTCACCATGTATTTCCCTCCTACTCCGATGGAGTTAGTATTTAAACTATGGCCCATATCGTTATGGTATTTTTCGTTTACTCCGGTTTGTGTACGAAGGTAACCTAAACTTAACAAGATGTTGCTGGTTACCAAATACTCAAACCCAACACCAACCTCCAAGAAGTTCTTGTCAATTACTTCTTTGTTTTCAACAAATTCACCATCAATTCGTTTGCCATAATTTGCGCTTTTATCGAGGTAGTAATGACATCCAACTGCTACATTAAACTTCTCGATGGGTTTGAAGCTGGCTCCAAGGGAAATCAAAGATGGCATATCGTTATCAATCTCTGTACCATCATCATACAATAAGGCATCCTTTCCTACCTCATGCTTCACCTTAATGGCAGCTTTGTGCTCGTATTTTAGTCCAATATTGAGTTGTTCCGATATTTTGAAGTTTAATCCCACTATTGGGGAAATGCCAGAACCTACCTGAGAATCGTCAACCTCCTGATCAGCTGTAACCACATCTAGAATGGCTGCTTGAGCATTTAAAGCATCAGCAGTTGGTGGTGAAAGTGGTTGAACAATTGTAGCAACAGTTCTTAGGTAATTGCCAGGGGTTTGAGTTCCACCATAGGCAGTTGGAGCATTAATAGTATAATCCTTAAGATGTCCCTTATAGATATTTTTAGCCATTATGTATCTTGCGCCAAGAGATATGGAGATCATATCGTTTATTGCATAAGCAGCACCCAATTGAAAACCCCAGTTCAAGGAGCTGGCGTCAAAAGCAAGGTCTACGTTATAACCATCAATATTACTAAAGCCAGGGTTTGTTCCAAGTATTGCCTCTGCATTTTGGTCAATGAGTAAAAGGTCTGGCTGCAGTGCTGTTGGTATTCCTGAAAGCGGGTATTCAAATGAAGGAAGCCCTGTTTTAAAATCTGCACTCCCACCGCCTCCAATGGGATTAACGTTGAAAGCAAACGCCAATTTGTCCATTTTATAAACAGCATAAAAAGTGGGGAAAAGTGGCGCCAGAACATCACCTGTATATGCCTTGCTGTTCAGTAAAGCATAATCCGATTCAATGGTACGAGTTTGACTAATATACTGATTACTTACAGAAATGTGAAATCCGTTCTGTAAATGTACTAACCCTGCAGGGTTAAAGTAAGCACCATCTATACTTAATGTTGCGTCCTGAACCGGCATTCTAATAAAGGACGCGCTTTGGTTGGTATTGGTGACTATGCCACCGGCAAGTAAAGTTACTGGCACCATAGTTGCCAATAAAAGAATAGCAGTAAATCGTCTTTTCATAGCATTCTGATTTTGAGTTAGTGTTAGATTCTAGTTTTTGTCAGCAAAAAAATATAATATAAACAAAATTAAAGCCCTGAAAACTATCATGTTATGCTAAACAAATGATTCTTTTGGTCTTTTTATTTTTTTATTATTAAACGATTGATTTAAAAAAGCGAATATAGCTTTTTTATGTACACCACATTAAATTTATTGAATAAATCATAGGTGAATTGAAAACTAACGTATCAATTTTATGATAAATAAAGGTTTACACTAAGCAGAACTTTGATCAAATTTGTTATGAAGCAAAAAAAAACATAAAATCGTTGAGTAATTATCAGTAGCAATAAACATAAAACAATTTCGTTATCAATACGGTTAGTTCAAAGTTAATAACCTTCTTTTTTTATTTAAAAAAATTGCATGTAATGCAAAAAGAGGCTTTGCTCACAAAAAAAGATTTGGGCATAGCGTTGAGCAGAAGAGCCTTTAACGATAAAGGCTAATTTGCTTTTTCATGGTTCTTTAAGGTTTTCACTGCCGGCGCTTGCCGGCAGTGTTTTTTTATAATGAAGCCAAAAGGTTGCACCCACGAATTTGACTTTCATCCATCCTCCCAATAACTTTGAAAGTACCATCGGGGTATACAGTGCCCAGATCATCAGTTTGGATAAACGAGCAACTATACAAATTAGCAAAGTCAACAATATTTAGCCCCCCTTTTTGTCCATATGGTAGTATTGTAAATGGATCGTAGGGGTCACGACAAAACACCCTCATCCATGGCGGGCATTGAAATATTCCATTGCCCAAAGAATATGCTTGTGAAAGGAGCTCAGTCATTCCGTACTCGGAATGGACCAATCCTACCCCAAATGCATTCCTTAGTATCTGATGAACTTGGTCCCGAATCAACTCTTTACCTCTTCCCTTCATGCCTCCTGTTTCCATTATTATGGTACTGGATAGCTTAGTTATATATTTACCAGCCAACTCTAGAAGAGCATAGGTAACTCCAAGCAGAATGGATTTTTGCTGTTTGGCTTCCAAATCCAAGATAACTTTAATGAGCTGATCGTATTCATAAAGATAAAAACCGCTTTGCGGATGCTTGCTTTCCTCAATAAGCTTGTTGACCATGTAAATCAACGATGAGCTTTCGCGCTCGAAGTATGATGGCAGAAGTGCCAAAATACAATAATCTGATGGAGAACCGTAAAATTTTTTGAAAGTACTTAAAAAGCTACTTTCGTATAGTGCCAACGACACCACATTATGTTTACTGGTTTCGGATCCTGTTGTTCCGCTACTTATGAATGTAGATTCAGCTTTTTTGCCATCAACAATTACTCTATGCGTCTTAAAAAAAGAGATTGGAAGAAAAGGAATACCTGTAATTGTAGTTACACTCTGGGGAACAATTTTTAGTAGATTTAGATAATCTGCATATACCCTGTTTTTTTCAGCCTGATAACGAAATACTTCAAGAGCAATTTCCTGAAAATTGCTTGGAGTAGTTTTAAAAATCTGTTGTTCCAATGGGTTTATCATTGCTATTTAAGTATACACTGGAATTATCAACGAAAATCGGCGAAGGCATAAAGAATCACCTTCGCCGAAAAAAAATATAGTAAAATTCTATTCTCTAACTGCTTTTATCCCTGGTAATTCACCATTCTCGAGGTACTCAAGCAAAGCTCCACCTCCGGTAGACACATAGCTTACCTTTTGGGCAAAGCCCAAGGAGTTGATTGCAGCCACAGAGTCACCACCACCTACCAACGAAAATGCTCCTTTTCCCGTAGCATTGGCTATGGATATGGCTACTTTTTTTGTCCCCTCGGCAAATTTGGGCATTTCAAAAACGCCCATGGGTCCATTCCAAAGTATTGTTTTAGACTGCTCAATTACCTTGGAAAATTCAATTACTGAGTCATCAGCAATATCTAATCCTAACCACCCATCGGGAATATTTTTTACACCAACCACCTTCGTGTTGGCATCATTGCTAAAAGCATCGGCAATAACAGTGTCCACTGGCAGGATAACCTTAACACCCTTTTCTTGGGCTTTCCTTAAAATATCAACGGCCAAATCCAGCTTATCGTCCTCAACCATTGATGAACCAACCTGACCTCCTTGAGCCTTAATAAAAGTAAACATCATTCCTCCCCCAATAATAAGATTATCGACTCGATTGAGGAGGTTTTCAATTATCGTAATTTTTGAGCTAACCTTTGCTCCTCCAAGTATTGCAGTGTATGGTTTCTGAGGAGAGTGTAATACCTTATCAAGCCCATTCAATTCGCTCTCAATTAAATATCCAAACATTTTGTTTTTAGGAAAGAACTTGGCTATGATAGTAGTCGATGCATGGGCTCTGTGTGCAGTTCCAAATGCATCGTTCACGTAAACATCGGCAAAAGTGGCTAACTTGTGAGCAAAACCCTCATCCCCTTTCTCTTCCTCCTTATAGAATCGAAGGTTCTCAAGTAGTAAAACTTCTCCCTTTTGTAAACTACTCGACAGACTAACGGCATCATTGCCAATACAGTCAGGTGCAAATTTCACATCTAACTGTAGCAACTTGTTAAGCAGAGGTATCAAATGCTTTAATGAGTATTTTTCGGTGGGTCCATCTTTGGGTCTCCCCAGATGCGACATCAGGATAGCGGAACCACCATCGTTGAGAATTTTCTTAATGGTGGGCAAGGCTGCTGTTATACGAGTATCATCTGTAACATTAAAATTCTCATCGAGGGGTACGTTAAAATCAACCCTTACGATTGCTCTTTTACCAGCAAAATTATAGGTATCAAATCGTAGCATGGCTTATGGTTTTTGGTTTATCTTTCGCAAAGATAATAAGTTTATTGCCTATTTAAACCTACAACAATATATTGAGGTTCATTTAAATTGCAGAAAAATCTTTTTTTGATATCTTCAACAACGTTTAACCACTAAATCATATATTCGGTTATCGCTTACTTTTTACTAAATTTGACTCCATTTTATTCTATAATTCTCAAACGATGCTGTTCAAGGATATTGTTGGCCAAAACGAGATAAAAAGCAGGCTTATAAAAAGTGTTAGGGACAAAAGAATAGCCCATGCTCAGCTTTTTACCGGACCAGAAGGGACTGGGAAGTTGATGCTTGCCATAGCTTACGCACAGTACATATCATGTCAAAATCAGGGAGAGGATGATTCTTGCGGAGTATGTCCATCGTGCCATAAGTTTCAGAAACTAATTCACCCCGATTTACATTTCGTCTTTCCCGTTAACGAAAGTAAAAAGAACGAAAATGAAGACGAAAAGAGTGCTGGAAAACAAAGCGATTCTTACATTCAACAATGGCGTGAAGCCATTCTTTCCAATCCATACATTACTGAGTCGCAATGGTATGAAATTATTGGGCTTGAGAATAAGCTGGGAATAATCAACACGGCCGAAAGTTCAGAGGTAATCAAAAAGCTAAGCCTAAAAAGCTTTGAGGCCGACTATAAAACTATGATTATATGGTTGCCTGAACGAATGCATCACAACGCATCGAATCGGCTTCTTAAACTACTTGAAGAACCACCATCAAAAACCCTTTTCCTGCTAATCTCGGAAAATGCTGGTTCGTTGCTAAGTACCATTTTATCAAGAACACAGATAATAAAGATTCCCCCTATTAGGCGAGAAGAGATTGCCACTGCACTGGTTGATAGACACCAATTGAGTCCAGGCAAGGCACAGGATATCAGTAAAGTTGCCAATGGCAGCTTTCAATCTGCATTATCTCTCATTAGTACAACCGATGAAAGCCCTTATTTTGACATGTTCAGGCAACTCATGCGACACTGCTACTCAAAAAATATTTTGGGCCTTTTAGATTGGGTGAATGATGCATCATCTTTGGGCAGAGAAAAGCAGAAGGAGATGCTTAAATACTCACTAAGAATTATTCGTGAGAGTTTTATGTTGAACCTAGGGCTTGAAGATATTGTTTATGTTTCAGGTGAGGAGGCTGACTTCGGAAAAAAGTTTTCGCCATTTGTTAATGGCAAAAATATTACAGCAATATACTCCGAATTCGGCACAGCCATTGAACATATTGGAAGGAACGGAAATGCACAAGTTGTGTTTACCGATTTCTGCATGAAATTGGTAAAGCTAATCAACAAAAAGATATAGGCGTTTTTTCCATTTTTTTTGAATTTGAGTACTCTTTTGCATTTAGAAGACCATTTGGCGTTCTGACTGTAAGCGTTCCAACCTTGTCTGCCGAAAGGCAGATTCGACATTGTCTCTTGGAACAAACATTGGTATTAAAACCAAAATCATTAATTTTGCATCGTGCAAATAAGAACTTAGCTATGGAAAAGAGCATCTGCTCTCGAGGATTATCAATAAAAGGTAAAGATGTTACCGAGCAATCCATTTATTTTAGTGGAGGATGCTCAAAACTCAGCAGTTACGACTGGATTGAAAATATCCCTGAGCCTCCTCTATCAACAGACATTATTGAGGTACAGTTCAAAAATACCCGAAAAAGTTTCTACCGAAATGTAAACAGGCTGAACTTATCAAAAGGTGATGTGATTGCCGTTGAGGCATCACCTGGCCACGATATAGGTACGGTTACCCTTACAGGCTGGCTGGTAAAACTCCAAATGAAAAAAGTGGGAATTGATGCCAATTCCACTGAGCTAAAAAAAATATACCGTAAGGCTAAACCTGCCGATATTGAAAAATGGCTTGAAGCCATTTCGCTTGAGCACAACACCATGATCAGAACCAGGCAAATAGTTGCCGATTTGGGCTTAAATATGAAAATTGGTGATGTGGAATATCAGGGTGATAAAACCAAGGCTGTTTTTTACTACATCGCCGATGAACGTGTTGACTTCCGCGAGCTTATAAAGATTCTTGCCGATGAGTTTCAAATTCGCATTGAGATGCGACAGATTGGTGCACGTCAAGAGGCAGGTAGAATAGGTGGTATTGGATCTTGTGGACGTGAACTTTGCTGCGCCTCATGGATAAACAATTTTGTTTCCGTTACCACTAACTCTGCAAGGATACAAGAGGTATCGCTCAATCCTCAAAAATTGGCAGGGCAATGCGGTAAGCTAAAGTGTTGTTTGAACTACGAAGTGGACTGTTATATGGATGCCCGCAAAGATTTTCCAAAAACAACAATCCCTCTGGAAACGAAAGATGCTAGCTACTACCACCTCAAAACTGATATCTTTAACAGGATTATGTGGTATAGTACTGATCCGAACTCTGGCGTAAATCTTATTGCCGTTCCCGTTGATAGAGTAAAGGAGATCATTGATCTCAACAGCAAAGGGCAAAAGCCCATAAAGTTGGTAGAAGCTACCTCCATTATTGAGGATAAAGAGTTAAGTTATAGTAATGTAATTCAGGAAGAAAGTGTTACACGTTTTGATGATGAAAAAAGGCATTCTCACAAAAGACGGAACAAAAAGGGCAAAAGGAGAAAAAGAAATGAGTAGGCTTAGCATTTTTGTTTTTATAGCCCTATTCTCTGCCATCTCGTGCAAAGACATTGCTGTATACGAATCGAATTACGATGTTAAGAGAGAGGTATGGAACATTGATAGTGTTGCTCATTTCTTTGTAAATGTTACCGATACAATTTCCCCTTACAACATTTTTGTGAGTATCCGAAATACTACCAGCTATCCCAATAGCAATCTATTCCTTTTCATTCATACTACCTCTCCAGTGGGTGCTACCCTATGCGACACACTTGAGTGTATCCTTGCTGATAAAAGAGGGGATTGGCTAGGCAAAGGCTTTGGCAGTCTTCGCGATAACAGAATTCCATATAAGCGATACATTCGCTTCCCTGAGCAGGGTGTTTATAGCATTAATATTCAGCACGGGATGAGAACCAATAACCTTCAGGGTATTGCATCAGTAGGTGTTAGGGTTGAAAAGGCTAAGTAGACATTCAACAGGAATAGAAGTGGGAAAGAATAAGCTCCAAAAATTTGCTGAAAACGAAACCTTCACAAATCTTTTCCAGCCAGCACTGGAAGAAGTTTGGCAAAAAGATTACCACTTAAAGGGAAATTGGAATAAGGTTATTTTCAAGAACACAAATCCTATTGTACTTGAACTTGGTTGTGGTAAGGGTGAATATACCATTAATCTTGCTAAGATGTTTCCCGGGAAAAATTTTATTGGGATTGATATTAAGGGTGCGCGCTTATGGAAAGGTGCAAAGGAAGCAACGCATTTATCTTTACTCAATGTTATGTTCATCCGAACTCGTATTGAGAATATTCCCTCGTTCTTCTCTCCTCAAGAAGTAAGTGAAATTTGGGTAACCTTTCCCGATCCCCAACCGAGAAAATCAAAGGCAAAGAAAAGATTAACATCAAGCAGGTTTTTGGGCTACTACCAAAAACTCATGAAGGATAAAGGCACTATACATCTTAAAACTGATAGTCAAAACCTTTACGAATACACTAAAGCGCTTGTTGAGCAAAACAAGCTTAGCATTATCCATAGCACAAATGATTTGTATGAAAGTAAAATCGTTGATCCCATACTATCCATCAAAACTTATTATGAAGGCATGTTTCTGGAACAGAGGTTGCCAATAACTTACATTCGATTTGAACTAGATATCAATAAAGAATTAAAAGAGCCAGCCATTGAGTAGCAACAATTTCTTCCAAAGGGTTTACGAGGTAACCAACCTTATTCCAGAAGGAAGGGTTACAAGCTATGGTGCGATTGCCAAATGTCTGGGATCGCCTCAATCATCGCGAATGGTTGGCTGGGCATTGAACTCAACAAAGCATTTGCCTGAATGGATTCCAGCCCATAGGGTGGTGAATCGGAATGGGATGCTTACAGGCAAAATGCATTTCCCCGGAAGGGAAACCATGAAGGAATTACTGGAAAGCGAAGGGGTGAAAGTGCAGGATGACACGATTGTTGAATTCGACAATCTTTTCTGGGACCCTTCACGTGAATTGAACCTCGATTCCATTCAATGAGAACCTTTTCACCAATTCTTTGTTTTGATTTTATGGAATCCTTACCTTTGAGCCCTATTTTAATCTAACACTAATAAAATGCATCTTTCTGAGCAAAAGATACTTGACACCCTCAAATCAATTAAACATCCAGAGACAGGAAAAGATATTGTTTCTGCTGGCATGGTGCAGGGTCTAAACTTTGACGGCAATAGCATAAAATTTACATTAGAACTACAAAAGCCAAACGATCCCTTTGCTTCATCATTAAAAAAAGCATGTGTAAAAGTGCTAGCCAACGAATTTGGTGACAAATGTGTAATAGATATTAGCCTTAAAGCACCCATAGCACAATCCAAGGAATCGCCATACAAAACAAGGGCATCGGTAAGTAAGGTTAAAAACATTATTGCCATTGCCTCAGGCAAGGGTGGAGTTGGAAAATCGACTATTGCAGTGAACCTAGCGGTTTCGTTGGCAAAAACAGGTGCAAGCGTTGGATTAATTGATGCGGATATTTTTGGTCCCTCCGTTCCCAAAATGCTTGGAGTGGAGACAGAGCATCCTGAGATGGTGAAAGAAGGGGAAATGGACCTCATTGAGCCTGTTGTTAGTTATGGCGTTAAACTTCTCTCCATAGGTTTTTTTGTTGATCCCAACAATGCATTGGTTTGGCGTGGCCCTATGGCCACCAATGCCCTTAAGCAGCTAATTCACCAAGGTGCTTGGGGAGAACTTGACTATCTGCTTATCGACTTACCACCAGGTACCAGCGATATTCACCTAACCTTGGTTCAGGAAGTTTCTGTAACTGGAGCAATTATCGTAAGCACACCTCAAGAGGTTGCACTTGCCGATGCCATAAAAGGAATAAGTATGTTTTCGAGTAAAAGCATAGAGGTTCCAGTTCTTGGACTTGTGGAAAACATGGCTTGGTTTACTCCTGAGGAACTACCCAATAACCGGTACTACCTTTTTGGTAAGGAGGGTTGCAAAAAGTTGGCAGAGCGAATGCATTTGCCCCTACTGGGGCAGATTCCCATTGTTCAAAGCATCCGCGAAGGAGGTGATAATGGAAAACCAATCGCCTCGGGTAAGGGATTAATAGCCGAAGCCTTTGAGCAATTCGCTGCAAAAGTTATGGATGAGGTGAATCGAAGAAACCGAGAAAAACCTGCGACTCAAAAAGTTGAGATTATTCATAAATAGTTCAAATATTTTAAAAAATTGAAAAAATGACCAAAGAAGAGATCACCAAGAAGGTAAGTGCCGCAATAGATGTAGTACGTCCTTTCTTACAAAATGATGGAGGCGATATTTCTCTAATTGAAGTAACCGATGATTTTACGGTAAAAGTTAAACTTTTGGGTGCCTGTGGCAGCTGTCCTTACAGCATTATGACCCTTAAAAATGGCGTGGAGCAAGCAATACGCCGAGATGTACCTGAGATTAAGGAGGTAGTGGCAGTATAGTGAAAGACATTTTTCTGAAGAAAACGCCCCAAATCTTCAGTGAATCTGGGGCGTTTTCTTCAATAAGCATTTTTACCTACTCTAGGTATGTATAGCCATATAATCCTGAACGGTAATTTGATAGAAACTCCTTCCCTTCCTCTGTGGTAATGGTTCCAGCCTTTACAGCCGATGTTACCCATGTTTCAACGGAGCGTACCATCTTCTTCGAGTTGTACTGAACGTATTCTAGCACCTCTGCTACGGACTCCCCATCAATAATTTGATCAATGGAATAACCCTTTTCATCCACCGAGATATGGACAGCATTGGTATCGCCAAATAGGTTGTGGAGGTCGCCAAGTATCTCCTGATAAGCTCCCACAAGAAAAACTCCTATGTAATATGGTTCACGTGGTTGCGGTGTGTGTACCGGCAGGTAATAGGAAAAATTCCGAGTTGCTATAAAATTGTCTATCTGCCCATCTGAATCGCAGGTGATATCCTGAATGGTTGCTGACCTGTCGGGTTTTTCGTCATGTCGCTGTAGTGGTATTACAGGGAAAATTTGATCGATTGCCCAAGCATCGGGAAGCGACTGAAATAGTGAAAAATTACAGAAGAACTTATCGGATAGCAGTTTTGGCAGTTGGCGTAGCTCATCGGGCACATGCTTCATCATGGCGGTCATTACTTGTATCTCTTTGGCAATTGACCAGAATAACCGTTCCACCTGAGCTCGGGTTTTTAAATCCAGTATGCCAAGGCTAAAGCGATCGAGTGCCTCCTCCCGAATTTGCTGAGCATCGTGCCATGTTTCCAGCATTCGCGGTTGGTTTATACCATCCCAAAGAGAGTATAACTCCTGTACAAGCTCATGATCATTTTCTGTTACTTCCTCCTCTTCGTCCCATGTGGGTAAACTTGTGGTTTCAAGAACCTCAAACACTAGAATTGAATGATGAGCAGTAAGCGATCGTCCCGATTCGGTAATAATATTTGGATGAGGTAAGTTGTTTTTATCCGACGCATCAACAATGGTTGCAACAGCATCGTTCACGTACTCCTGTATACTATAGTTTACGCTACTTCCGCTATCAGCAGATCTTGTTCCGTCGTAATCTACACCCAAACCGCCTCCAATATCAACAAACTCAATGTTGAATCCCATTTTACTGAGCTCAACGTAGAACTGCGATGACTCCCTAAGGGCAATTTTGATCCGACGAATCTTGGTAACCTGACTGCCAACATGGAAATGAACCAGCTTTAAGCAATCTTTTATCTTATTTTTTTCGAGAAAGTCTAGCGCTTCAAGAAGTTCACTGGAAGTTAAACCAAACTTGCTTACATCACCCCCCGAATCTTCCCATTTTCCGCTTCCTGAGCTGGCAAGCTTAATTCGGATTCCAATGTTTGGTTTAACGCGTAATCTCTTGGCTATTTTGGTTATTAGCTTCAACTCATTAAGCTTCTCAACAACCAAAAATATCCTTCTTCCCATTTTCTGCGCAAGAAGAGCTAACTCAATGTAATCCTCGTCCTTATAACCATTGCAAATGATAAGCGACTCGTTATCTGTATTTATTGCAATAACTGCATGCAACTCTGGCTTTGACCCAGCCTCCAATCCAATATTAAACTTCTTCCCGTGGCTAACTATCTCCTCAACCACTGGGCGCATTTGGTTCACCTTAATGGGATAAATAATAAAGTTATGCCCTTTATATTCATACTCTTGAGCCGCAACCTTGAAACAGCTGGACATTTTCTCTATTCGGCTATCCAGAATATCGGGAAAGCGCAAGAGCATTGGAGTAGAAACATCGCGAAGCTGTAACTCGTCAACCAACTCCTTTAGGTCAACGGCAACACCATCCTTACGTGGAGTGACCTCTACATTACCTTTTTCGTTGATGGAAAAATAGTTTATTCCCCAACCCTTGATGTTGTAGAGCTCTGCAGAGTCTTCAATACGCCATTTTCTCATGAAATATGTTGTTGAAAATTGTTAGTAAATAATTCAAAAGATTGATTAAAACTTACCTTTTTATCAACCCATATTAAAAATCGAACAAATAAACGTAAAAATTTACAATCCCAAAAGCCAAACTGCCTCAGTGGGCTTTTCGCGTCTTAACCGTTCCAATTCCCGTAATGCTCTGTTTCTATCGCTATATTTGCTCATGGCAACCCTGTACTTGCCTTGCTGTTCAAGCAATTCGGGCTTATATCCTTGTTTTTCAAGGGTTCTATAATAAGCCTGGGCATTTTCAATATTAACAAAACTCCCAGAGATGATGTAATATGTATTAACATCTAAAGTTTTAGCCTCTTCATAAAAAAGTGCTTTCTTCTTATCAACCTGTGTCTCGATTGTTCTGGTTAGATCATTTGATTCATTTGCATTCTTTTCAAAATCATCTGAAATAGTTTCTTCAATGAATTCCTCATCAAACGAAATATCATTTTCAAATTGCCTTTCGGTTAGTTGTAACTTTGAACTTTGCAGTGGCTTATTTCTATTCTCCTCCCAAAATCGAAATTCTGGTACAAAAACATATAATGCTGAAAGAAATAATCCTACAAAAATAACTGCAGCTAAAGAAGCAATGGCAATATTTCTTCCCTTCTTCCCGAAGGGTTTTCGGGGTAGAGGTTTTGGTGCAACGGGTTTTGGCTTTTGTATTTGCTGATATTTCCCTTTTGTTTTCTCTGATACAGATATTGGTTCTAATCCAAAAGTGGACGATACCTTAGAATACTCATCAGCTTCTTGAAAAACAATACTTCCCTTTTCGTCCTGCTTAAGTGTACCAACATTCAAAAAGGTTATCCCTTGTTTTGATGCAATACCCTTTCTCACCCCTTCAACAAACGCCTTTACCCTTTCCTCTGCATCCTTTTGGTTCAATTGAAGGTTTTCAATTAGTAACCTCTCCAATACCTCGTCGTTGAAATTACGCGAAGGGTCAAAGGTTAGGATTTGCCGAGGAGGCAGGAACTCTTTACCATCGGACGAGAGCTTTGCCGATTGGTAGCTTTGTACAAAACTACCCAATCCGGGAAGGCTAATGTAGTTGTATTTAGCCAGCAAATCCTTTATTACATTCTGAAGTTCCAATTCGTCAATTTTTTTGTTTTAGCAAAAATAGCTAAAATAATATGCTAAATCAATTGTTGCAATTATTGAAAAAAGAGAAAAATACAAATAAAAAAACTATTTTGAAATAACATACCAGTTAATTCGATGAATGTTAATAGCCCAATGCCTGTCCGTCCTTTCTAGATTCCGATGCACCGTAGTAAACTCCATTTATTTCGTCCCACATTATTGCCTGATAGCCGCCGTATCCGCCCAAATCCCACTGAATCTTATGTCCTTTCTGAATTAGTTCACGTACAGTTTCCCATTCAAAACCCGATTCAAGCAGAACTATTCCTCCGTTGATCATCTTTTCGCCTGTTGGCTCCGAAGAGCCAATGTGCTGTACCCTTGGTGCATCTCCCGCTTCCTGTAGGTTCATGCCAAAATCAATTAAGTTTACTGCTATCTGCACATGTCCCTGAGGCTGCATTCCACCACCCATTACTCCAAAGCTAATATATGGCTTGCCTTCCTTAGTGATGAATCCGGGTATTATGGTATGGAATGGGCGTTTCCCCGGAGCATAGGTGTTCAGGTAACCCTCCTCCAGATTAAATCCTTCACCTCGATCTTGTAGCACAAATCCCAATCCCCAGGGTGTCATTCCAGATCCCATGCCACGGTAATTACTCTGAATTAAGGAAATCATATTTCCATCCTTATCAGCTACAGTAAGGTAGATGGTGCTGGGCGTGTCCATATTGCCCGGTTCGTAGGAACGAGCTGCACGATTAGGATCGAGCAATTGCCTGCGTTGAGCAGCGTATTTTTTTGAGATTAAACTCTCAAGAGGCACATCAGCAACCTGCATATCGGCGTAGTAGTGTGCACGATCCTCGTAGGCAATCTTTTTTGCCTCGATGAAATGGTGCAGGTAATCAGCGCTGCCAAAGCCCATGGAAGTAATATCAAACAACTCAAGGATATTTAGAATTTGAAGTGCAGCTATTCCTTGCCCGTTGGGCGGTAACTCCCACACGTCGTAGCCACGGTAGTTGGTGGAAACAGGTTCCACCCATTCCGAAACGTGCGAAGCCAGGTCGTCGTAACTCAAAAATCCCCCCTGTTCCTTGATGTAGCTGGCAATGGTTTTGGCAATTTCGCCCTTATAGAAAGCATCGCGACCACCCTTGGCAATCCTTTCGTAGGTATTGGCCAGATCGGGGTTCTTGAAAATTTCTCCTTTTACTGGCATCTTACCATTAGGCATATAGGTTTCCTTAAAGTTGGGGTATTCGCCCAGAATCCGAGCTGAACGTTCAAGGTAATAGGCTATTAGTTCAGTAACAGGAAAACCCTTGCGGGCATACTTAATCGCAGGGTTAAGTATGGTTGCCATGGGCAAAGATCCAAACTTTTTATGCAGTTCGAACCAGCCATCAACAGCACCGGGCACGGTAACCGGAAGTGGTCCGTACGAAGGAATTCTTTGTATGCCTCTTTCTTTAAAATAATCGAGGGGTAAGGATTTTGGCGAACGACCACTGCCATTCAAGCCGTAAAGTTTCTGAGTTTTGGCATCCCAAACAATGGCAAAGAGATCGCCGCCGATACCACATCCCGTTGGCTCCATCAATCCCAACACTGCATTTGCCGCTATGGCGGCATCAATGGCGGTTCCGTCGCTTTTAAGAATATCAATGGCTACCTGTGTAGCTAGCGGGTGGCTAGTAGCAGCCATACCATTCTTGGCAATCACCTCGGAGCGGGTGGCGAAGTTATGGCCTGTTACCCTATCCTGGGCAAAAGAGCTTCCAAAAACCAGAATGGTCAAGAGTGTTAATACAAATCTTTTCATGGTTATCAAAATTTATTTTTCGCTTTGAAACATATAAATATAGCGAGTTTATTGTTAATGATTGTTTCAACTTCTTTAAATTGATTTATTTTCCCTTCCCTTTAGGTTTACTATCTTTGCAACTCAAAATCATATTCAAGAAAGCATGTCTTCACAAAAAATTAGGGTACGTTTTGCCCCCAGTCCCACAGGGCCACTCCATATTGGCGGTGTGCGCACCGCTTTGTTCAACTACTTCTTTGCCCGCCAACACGGTGGAACGTTTATCCTCCGCATTGAGGATACCGACTCGCAAAGGTTTGTACCGGGTGCCGAGGAGTATATCAACGAATCGCTGAGGTGGTGTGGCATTCAGATTGACGAGGGAGTTGTCGAAGGAGGGCCTCACGCCCCATACCGCCAGAGCGAGCGCAAAGCGCTTTATAAGCAGTACGCTGATAAGCTGGTGGAGTCGGGAAATGCTTACTATGCTTTTGATTCTGCAGAGGAGTTGGATATGCTTCGTAAAGAGGCTGAAGCCAAAGGTGACGCTTTTACCTACGGTTACAAAATCAGAAACAATATGAAAACCTCGCTGGCACTTCCTGCCGATGAGGTGAAAAGAAGGATTGAAAATGGTGAGCAGTGGGTAATCCGCTTTAAAATGCCCGAGAACGAAGAAGTGATAATGAACGATATCATTCGAGGTGAAGTTACGGTTAATACCTCAACCCTTGATGATAAGGTGCTGTTCAAAAGTGCCGATATGCTACCAACTTACCATCTGGCCAACGTTACCGACGACTACCTAATGGAGATATCGCACGTAATCCGTGGCGAGGAGTGGTTACCCTCCTTACCTTTGCATGTTCTGCTTTATCGTGCTATGGGATGGACTGAAAAAATGCCGCAGTTTGCTCATCTTCCACTTCTGCTAAAACCCAGTGGCAATGGTAAACTGAGCAAGCGGGATGGCGATAAGATGGGTTTCCCCGTATTTCCACTTGAATGGAGATCGCCCGAGGGCGAGGTTTCCCGTGGCTACCGCGAGGATGGCTATTTCCCCGAGGCATTTGTGAACCTCCTTGCCCTGCTGGGCTGGAACCCCGGCACCGAGCAGGAAATTTTCAGCATGGAGGAGCTAATAAGCCTGTTCTCGCTCGAAAGGGTGAATAAATCGGGGGCACGGTTCGACCCCGAGAAGGCCAAGTGGTTCAATCATCAGTACCTTATGAGAAAAACCGATGCGGAGATTGCCTGGGAATTTGGCAAAATTCTTATAAATAAAAGTATTGAAGCAGAGCCGAAAAAGGTTGAAAAGATAGTTGGTTTGGTAAAAGAACGAGCGAACTTCATCCATGAAATCTGGGATCAGGCATCGTTTTTCTTCGAGGCACCCACTTCGTACGATGAGGCAACAGTAAAAAAATTCTGGAAGGAGGATACCCCTGCCATAATGAACGAGGTTTCCGAGGTTATTTCGAAAGTTGTGCCCTTTGTGGTTTCCGAAATAGAAACGGCAATAAAGAACTACATCAACGAAAAGGGACATGGCATGGGCAAGGTGATGAATGCAATAAGGCTCTGCCTTGTGGGAGAATCGAAGGGCCCGGGGGTAGCCGATATCTGCGAATTGCTTGGAAAGGATGAAACGATAAGAAGGGTTGAAAAAGCGATCAGAATAATTGGCTAGTACAAAGCCTACAGACAATACCTCAGGTAGAACTGCAGCACGTTGTTGTACTGGCCAAAGTCCCAATCCCACAGGTAGAAAATATTGCCCTTATGCTTGCGAACGGGCAGAATGGAGTAGGAGATGGTGAAACAGAAACTAAACCTTTGGTTTAGCTTATACTCTATTCCTGCATGGGCAGACAACTCGAACTTCTTAAACCGGGTATCCTCCTCAACGGGATTGTCGTAACCATTGTTCTTCTCAATGGATTTCCAAAGGTAGCCGAACGAAAGCCCCGTAAAGGGAACAATATCATCTCTAAAGTGATACTCAAGCAGAAAAGGCATCTCAGTGTAGTTGAGCCTTAGGCTGTAGGTGCCTGTTGTCCCACCCACACCATCGGTAAACCGTTGGAAACTACCTTTCTGTATGAACTTCAACTCCGATCGCAAAGCAAAGGTTTCAGAGAATGGATAACTTACCCAAGCACCCCCGATAAAACCAGCCCGATGATAGCCTCCAAGCCCATCCCCATCGACCTGTGTAGCAGCCAAACCAGCTATTAATCCACCATTGAAGTTTTGGGAGAAACCAAATATTGGTACAAGAATAATAATTAGGATTAATACTCTTCGGAACATTATTATATTTTTTCGTTTATCGTCATTACGAGCGTAGTCTGCGAAGTAATCTGTTAATAGTAGTTTGCTTCTCCCTAAAAAAAACTTCGGGATCGCAATGACGGATTTATAAAATTACTTTTTATTATTTTTTATTATCTCCACCATCTTTTGCACACCAGTAGAAGCGGGTTCCCTAATAAAGGTAACATCAAAACGGGAGTAAACCGGAACATCATTGGGATCGACAAGAAATATGGGAATGCCCAGCGGGGCATAGTCGAGCAAACCCGCCGCCGGATATACGTTGAGTGATGTCCCCACAACAGCAAAGATATCGGCCTGCGATGTAATTCGAGCAGCATCAGCAATGGCGGGCACTGCCTCGCCAAACCAAACAATATGCGGGCGAAGCTGTGAGCCCTTTTCGCATACGTCGCCCATCTTTAAGTCTCTGTCTCCAATTTCATAAATCATATTTGGGTCTGCTGTGGATCTTGCTTTGATCAACTCGCCATGAAGGTGTAGAATCTTCGTGCTTCCAGCCCTTTCGTGCAGGTTGTCAACATTCTGGGTTATGATATGTACATCAAAGTCTTTCTCGGCTTGAGCAAGGGCAATATGCCCTTGGTTCGGGTCAACGGTAAAGAGTTGCTTACGACGCTCGTTGTAAAAACGCTGCACCAACTCGGGGTTATCATGCCAAGCCTGTGGACTTGCAACCTCCATCACATCATACTCCTCCCAAAGTCCTCCTATATCTCGAAATGTACGAATACCGCTCTCTGCCGAAATGCCCGCACCGGTAAGGACAACAAGTTTTTTCATAAAATGGCTTTATTTTATTGCTAAAAAAACTTTTCCATCTATCGAACTTCTGACTCACATCCTTTATCAAAAATCTTCCAATCCCCCTATTTCCAGAAACTTCGGAACGGGGTAATCATTTATATTTCCCAGTCAAACCCATCCTTCCTGTCCTTCACGATAACACCAAGTTTATTCAACTCATCGCGAATTCTATCGGATGTGGCAAAGTCTTTATTTGCCTTGGCCTGCTGCCGCATGGACAAAAGCATCTCAATAAGCTTACCCGTTAACTCGGCATATTTTGATCCCTCTGTCTGCTCATCAAGTAGCCCTAGTATATCATTTGTTATTGCTTTGAAAGTTGATTTTAATGAGTCCAAATCGCTTTGAGTAATGGTCTCTTTTCCTTCGGCAATGGAGTTGATAATTCGCACCCAGTCAAACAAAACCGCAATGGCAACAGGGCTATTGAGATCATCGCATAGCGCTTCGAATGCTCTACTTGAAAGGTTTGAAACCTCAACAGTAGATTTTTCAAATGGCTTTATTTTATCAAGCATTCTACCAGCGGCCATTAAACGGTTAAGACCTTTCTCGGCAGCCTGTAGAGCTTCGTTTGAAAAGTCGAGGGTAGAGCGATATTGTGCTTGCAACATGAAAAACCTTATGGTCATTGGACTGTAAGCCTGCTTAAGCATTTTGTGAGTTCCTGTAAATAGCTCCTCAAGGGTGATAAAATTACCCAACGACTTACCCATCTTCTGTCCGTTAATGGTAATCATGTTGTTGTGCATCCAATAGCGAACAGTCTCTTTGCCGCTGGCAGCAACGCTCTGAGCGATTTCGCACTCGTGATGAGGGAAAAGCAAATCCATGCCTCCTCCGTGAATATCGAACGGCTCACCCAAATACTTGGTACTCATAGCGGAACATTCCAGATGCCAACCGGGAAAACCCACGCTCCAGGGCGATGGCCACCGCATGATATGTTCAGGTGTAGCCTTTTTCCAAAGTGCAAAGTCAACGGTATTGCGCTTTTCGTCTTGCCCATCGAGCACACGATTGCTCGAAATCATATCCTCTAAAACCCTTCCTGAAAGCTTTCCGTAGTTGTGCTTAGCATTGTATTTTTCCACATCAAAGTATACCGATCCGTTGCTCTCGTAAGCAAAGCCATTTTTAAGAATACGTTTCACAAGTTCTATCTGTTCGATGATATGTCCGCTTGCCCTGGGTTCAATGCTAGGAGGTAATACGTTGAGCATCCTCATGGCATCGTGATACCTAAAGGTGTAATGCTGAACTATCTCCATGGGCTCTAGCTGTTCGATCCTTGCTTTTTTTGCTATCTTATCCTCTCCCTCATCGGCATCACTCTCCATATGACCAACATCTGTAATATTGCGAACATATCGCACTTTGTAATCCATGTATTTTAAAAAACGGAACAGCAAGTCAAAGGTTATTGCAGGACGAGCATGACCTAAGTGAGGATCGCCATATACGGTTGGACCACAAACATAAAGTCCGATATGTGGAGGATTTATAGGTTTTAAGATTTCCTTTTTTCTGGTAAGGGTATTATAAATTGTTAAGTTCATTTTTATAATTGTTATGTTTTTAAACAATTCAACAAATTTATAAATATAACGTTTTAAAGGAGGTGTAAAGATATAACAACAGTTTTAAAAATTGAACGCTTTTCATTTTGGTCTATTTATTGTTCTAATCTTTTAACAATATGCAACCGTTTATTAAAATGAACGTATCAATAGCGTAATTAAAATATTCATTAAGTAATTTTTAAAACTTTTTAATCAAAAAAAACTGATTGATTTTTTTTACCCTTAAGAAAAAAGTTAGCATTTAAAAAAACAGGTTTTTATTAGTAATAATTATTTTAAAGTTAGTATTTTGCAAAGGGAAAAAAGCAATCAGTAATTCAGTCCAAAGCAAACAATTTAAATGACGAATTATGAAAGCATTTTTAAACAGTAAAAAAATGTGTTGGGTTCTTTTAGGGGTTCTTTTAGGGTTTCTTTTTGTGCCTTATAATGTTAGTGCTCAGAAAGAAAAATTACAAACTGCATTCATATACCAGCTCACCCGTTTGGTCGAATGGTGTCCTGAAGGCAAAGAGGGAAACTTTGTAATTGGAGTTGTTGGAAACGAACCCGCATTAATGGCTGAACTTGCAGCATTGAGTATTAGGAGAGTGGGCACCCAGCAAATTGAAATAAAAACATTTGCGAGCGTAGCTGATGTTGTTGTTTCAAATATCATCATTGTTCCTGATTCTCAGTTCGAAAATATTAAAGATATTAGTGCCAAAGTTGCAAACTCCTGCACTCTTATCATTAGCGAGCGAGCAGGTGGAGCAAACAGAGGAGCTGGGGTAAGCATTGTTTATAACGACAAGATATCAAAGCTTGAACTCGAGATCAATAAAAATTACATGAGGCGTAACTCTCTAAATGTTAACGATCAACTTTACAGTATTGCAACAACCATCTACTAAATAATACCAATCTATTATGGAAGTAAAATTTTCACTTTCTAAGAAGTTGCTCATAGGATTTGGTTTTATTATTGGCTTATTTATTATTTCTTCAGTAATTACGTTTGTAATTCTTACGCGAAATGATGAGATAAACCGTAACCTTTCAGAGCAAAACACCCCTTCGGTCAATGGCCTTGTTGAATTACAAAACCTTATTGTTGAATCGAAGCTTCTAATCAAAAACTGGGTATACATTGATAAACTTCCTGATACGCCTGACAAGTTGAGGCTTGTTGAACTACATGCTAACCTTTACCCCAACCTAGTTTCATCAATTTCACCCCTTATTCAGAATTGGAGACCTGAAGACAAGAAAATTTTTGATGATTTAACTAATCTTATAACCACCAAACTTTTTCAGGAGCACAAACAGGTAATGTCGATGCTCAATTCCTTTGATAGCTACAATGATTTTTTAATATTAATGGATGTGGAGGGAATGGTTGAGATTGGAGGTTCAATAATAGTTACAACGGATGAAATTATTAATCAATTAGCAACGCTTATTGTCAACCAGCAGGATGAAGCAGCCGAAGCCTACGCCAGAATTGAGTCATCCACCTCCTCCTTTAAAATTTTTATAATTATTGGAGGGTTGCTGGTGGTTATCATTGGTATATTTGTTATGACATTCTTAACAAGCAATATCATCAACTCCATCAATACAGCATCACAGGCTATTTCGAAACTGTCGGATGGTGATTTGCAATCCGACTACCAAATTTCTGGAAGTGATGAGATAGCAAAGTTACTTTTCGATCTGAAGGAAATGATCAACAGGTTGCGTAACATCGTAGTTTCAATTGTTGAAGGAGCTGATGAAATATCCAATGCTAGTGTTGATCTAAATGATATCGCTCAAGGGATTTCAGGGGGTGCTTCTACCCAAGCAAGTAGCGCAGAAGAGGTTTCTTCATCGATGGAAGAAATGGTAGCCAATATTCAGCAAAATACTGAGAATTCAAGCAATACAAATAAAATATCGGATAAATTAGCCCATGACATTGAGAAAATTGGAGTAGAGTCGGAGAAGAGCATGGAATCAATACGAAAAATATCCGATAGGATCAATATTGTTAACGATATCGCTTTCCAAACCAATCTTCTGGCGCTTAATGCAGCTGTTGAAGCTGCCCGAGCAGGAGAGCATGGAAAAGGATTTGCCGTGGTTGCTGCTGAAGTTCGAAAGTTGGCAGAACATAGCAAAGTGGCTGCTGATGAGATATTCAAACTGTCAAAAGAAAGCGTCGTTAATACTGAATCATCGGTTGAACTTATTAGGGAAATTATCCCTGAGATCAAAAGAACCTCAATCCTTATTCAAGAAATTACAGCTGGTAGCCTAGAACAATCTAACGGCGCAGAACAGATTAATAGCGCTATTCAGCAATTAAATAACGTTACACAACAAAATGCAGCAAATGCTGATGTGCTGGTTTCC
>Ga0334882_1000733_pt1 | contig 46980 bp, 26 predicted proteins | sample GraSluR1_MG_5_FD_207226 | JGI IMG/M metagenome (GOLD analysis project Ga0334882, IMG submission 207226) | Sludge microbial communities from methane-producing bioreactor in Wageningen University, Netherlands - Granular Sludge_15_04-R1 | ecosystem: Engineered > Bioreactor > Anaerobic >... | reverse complement strand
AACCAAAAGAAACAGAAAACGAACAAGAAAATAAAGAAGAACAAAAAGAAACAAAAGAACAACCAAAAAAAGAAACAGAACAAAACATAGAGAAAGAAAAATCAGAAGAACAAGAAAAACCAAAAGAAACAGAAAACGAACAGAAAACGAAAGAAGAAATAAAAGAAAACTTGAAAGACGTAATAAGCGAATTCACAACGGATCCTGAAATAGAAAGAGAACTAGAAAAACAAATATTACTAATAGTTGGAGAAGCAAGAAAAAGAGGAAAAACAGACGAAGAAATAAAAGAAGTTCTCATTAAAAACAAATTACCTCAAAAAATAGTACAAAGTATATTCAAATAAAAAAAATTCACTAAAAAAAGAAATCAAACTTAAAAAAACAAGGGAAAAAATGAGAAAAATAAGGTGGTTAGAAGTACTTAGTACAATAATACTAGTTACCATTATATTCTTATTAAACATACAACTAATAAGTACTGCAGAAAATGAATTCTCAAATCTAAAAATAATAACTGATAAAGAATACTACGAAGTAAAAGATACAATAATAATAAACACGAAACCTGAACTAATAAATGAAAACATAACTGAATTATTAACATTAACAATAATAACAAGCACCAAAAAATACGATTACATAGGGATACCAAAATTCCCAATAAAATTTAATTTACCAGAACCAGACACATACAAAATACAACTAATAAATAAAAAAACAAGAGAAATAATAAGTGAAACAATAATAACAACCAACAAAGAAGAAACAACAATAGAAGAAACAACAAAATCAGAAATACTAGAACAAGAACAAATAACAACACAACAAATACAACAACCAACCCACATAAATCCAGGAGGAATCATCCTAGAAAATTACGCGGGAATAAAAAGACCTGCGTCACTACAACACATCTTTAATTCTAGAGGACCAAGACTTTTAATGGAAAACCCAATAAAAGCAATAGAAAAAATAGAAATAAAAGGATTAAAAGACGAAACACCCCCAAGACTAGGACTAGAAGACATAAACAAAGAAATAAACATAAACGGAAGACCCACAATAAGAAGCTACGCGATAGACCCAACAACTATGAACTTCGAAGAAGCAACAATAACAGCAATCGCGCAAGGAACAGCACTATACGAATGCAAAGAATACGACTTCGAAACCCAGACTTGTTGGGGGAACTGGCAAAAAAAGAGAAACCTAGAACTAGGAGAAATATACACATTCACACTAACACCAGAAGACCCACTATACAGCGAACTAAACGATACACTAGATTGCAGTTGCTCATACACACAAACAAGTAACAACGCACAAATAAGTTGCGACGTAACATGCGAATACACAGTACAAGTACCAACAGGAGCAACCTCTTTCTTCATGGAAGAAATACAATACAACGTAGACATAACAATGACATCTGCAGGAACAATAACTGCGGGATCACAAAACGCGTTCTTAGACCACGACGATAATCTTGGAAACGGAAACGAAATACAAGTAGGTTCATCAAGCGCAACATCATCCACAACGGTTACGTGGACAAATAACAATATAGATGAAACAGGAAGCCAATCATTCAACCAAGACAACTGCGATAACTGGCCAAACTACTGCACTTACTACATACATTTAGACGCATCACTAACATTCACCACGCCAGGAAACTCACAAAGAGAAAGCACAGTAGGAATAAGCCTGAACTGGGCAAACGCGAACCTGAACTACACAGAACCAGGAGACTTCGCAGTAATATTAGAAAACCCAGAAAACAATTACTACACAAGAGCAGACCCAAACCAAGAATTCGAATACATACCAACAAGCGCAGAAACCACAATCGAGAACTGCTCACTATACACAAACGAAGGAGGATGGAGCGCGAAGAACACCACCACGAATGTGAACAATGGCACAAGCAACTTCTTAAGCACAACTTTCACAAACGAAGGAAGCTATACTTGGAACATGATGTGCATAGACGAAAACGACGATACCACAACAGCCGTACTAAACAGAACAATACACATAGACAGAACACCCCCAATGATTACACTAATAAGCCCTGCTAATTCTGCAACGATAACAGATACAAGCGTCATATCTTTTAATTATAACGTCACAGATAACTCAACAATAAGTAATTGCTCATTAATAATAAACGGAACAACACAAAGCACGTACTACGACGTAGCAAGAGACACAACACAAACAATAAACCACTTCCTAGAAAACGGAGTATACGAATGGAGCATGCAATGTTATGACGGAGCAGGAAACCAAAACACGAGTGCAACAAGAACAATAACAATAGATATCACACCAGTAATAAATGAAGGATTATGGTACGAAACAAGCACAACAGACTGCGGTACATTACTTTGCGAATTAGGCCTAGCACAACAAACTGATGGAACACAAAACACAGTATCAGGAAGCGTAGGTTCAGGACAAGTAGTAAAAATAGTAGAAGCAACAAGTCCCTTCCTAGGAATAAACGGAGCAGAAATACCAAGTGGCTCAACAGTTTCATTCAGCACATACTACACAGACGCAGGAAACAATCTTAATGCCAGATGGTACTTATACAGACAAACAGAAACAGGAACAAACACCTTGATTTGCTCAAACACAGCAGGCTCAGGCGTAAGTGGTGGCGCCGCATCTACTGGCACATGCACTCCTTCAACAGATATTAGACTTCTTAGCACGGATAAATTATATTACGAAATATGGATGGGTAATACTCATCCAAACGCGGCAAGAACATTTATTCACGCAGTAGATCACACATCAAGCTTTGTTAATGCACAAGACTTCGTACAAATAGGAATACTAAGCACTGAACTAATACAACCAAATACATCTATTTCTGTTGGACAAGGAGATCCTTTTAATTTAACATGCGAAGTAGACTGCTACATGGGAACATGCCTAGACCTAAACGTTTATGCACAAAGTAATGAAAGTGGAACATGGAACAACATAGGAAGTAGCGGAATAATAATTCTAGGAAGCACCCAGAATAACCCTGAAGATGAAGGAGACCTTTTTAATTCAACAACCACCGTAACTTTTAATCTTGAAGGAAGCAACCCTGGAACAACCAACATAAGATGCAGAGCTGCATCTAAATATTCCACAGCAATAACATCCTCTGAACAAGTCACAGTAGGCGTAACAACAGAACCAGAAATAACTCTTAATTATCCTGGAAATAATTCTTGGATAAATGATGAACCAGTAATTTTCAGATACACTCCTCAAACATTTGGAGACTTAGATGTTTGTTATTTGTACATAAACGAAGAATTAAACCAAACAGATAACGACCCAACTAAGAACGTGGAAAACACTTTCTCAGTATCAGGATTAGAAGAAATAAGATATAATTGGAGTGTTATGTGCGAAGACGACGGAGGATTAATAGGAAACTCAACAACTTATTATTTTGACATAGACAGACAAGCACCTTACAACTTAACAATCTTCGAACCAGAAATTCCACAAGCAAACATAACACAATCATGGATAGATTTTGAATGGATAGTGCAAGACTTAAAATCAGAAAACATGACTTGTGAAATATACATAGACGGAGCGCTAGAAGACATAGTACTAGCTCAAAATAATACATTAACTACTACAACAATAGAAGGCTTCGCAATAGGAGACTACACATGGAGAATGGAGTGTTCAGATGAAGCAGGAAACACAAATATAACAAGTACTTATAACATAACAATAACAGATGTTCCACCAACAATAACATTGATAAGCCCAGCGAATAACGGAGGAGTAAACACAACCACTGCGACATTAGAATACATACCTTATGATGGATTCGGAATAAGTGAATGTTCATTATATGTTAATGGCTTATTTAATCAAACCAATACTAGCATAACTGCGAACATAATAAACACGTTCCAAATAGGAATAGAAGAAGCAGAATACAATTGGAGCGTACAATGTTTAGATTCGAACAGCAACCCTGGTTCGAGCGCTACATGGATTTTCTTCGGAGACTTCACCCCACCAACAATAACACTACACAACCCATTAAATGACGCTTACTTCACGCAGTCAAGCATACTATTCTCATACACCGCGAATGATAACTGGGCTCCTTTAATGTGTACGATAAACTTCAACGAAGAACCAAGTATAACTACGAGCACAACGAGCGGAACAATGGTTAGTGAAACAGGAACAGGATACCCTGACGGATATCATGATTGGAACGTGATGTGCACAGACATAGGCGGAAATATAAACACGAGCGAAACAAGAAACTTAACAATAAATCAAAGCCCAATAATAACACTAAACACGCCAATAAACGCGACACACCTCAACGACACAATAATAAATTTGACATACACCCCCTCGGATAATGACGGATTTGAATACTGCGATTTATACCTAAACGAAGCATACAATCAAAGAAACACAACGAACATAACCTCAGGAACACAAACATTATTCGAATTACTAGGACTAAGCGAAGGATATTATGATTGGAGCGTAACTTGCGTTGATGCAGGAATATTCTCAAATACTAATACGAGCACGAATAGAACATTCATAGTAGACAGAACACCACCTAGCATAACACCTTTAGATCCAAGCGAAAGTCAAACAGTAAACACATCCACACATAACTTTACTTGGATAACACAAGATTATTACTCAGAAGAAATGGTTTGTGATGTATACATAAACGAAGAAATAAACCAAACCAATATATTAACTGAGAACAACACAGAAACAGGAATAGAAATAAGCGGACTACTAACAGGGTTGTATAACTGGAGTATAACTTGTACTGATAAAGCAGGAAACACAAACAGTAGCGAAACAATAAACTTCGAAGTACTACTACCACCAAAAATCACACTGATAAACCCTGCGAATAACACAGGAAGCACGAATAGAGACACAACTTTTACGTACATACCAAGTGAAGGAAGCGGAACATTCACAACGTGTTCACTAATACTAAATGGAGCAACAGAAGCAACAAACACAAGCATAACTGCTAATGATGAAAACAGCTTCTTAGTAACAAATATGCCTGACGGCGCATACGAATGGAACGTACAATGTACAGACACTAATAGCTTAACCGGACAAGCAGACGAACCATGGATATACTACGTGGATAACGAACCACCATACGAAGTAACACTAATAAACCCATTAAATAACACAATAGAAACAGGAAACAACGTATCATTCACGTTCCTAGCAAAAGACGCAGTCAGCCCAGAAATGTACTGTGACGTGTTCCTAACAGAATACGAACCAATAATAGACACTTATCCAATAGCGAACTTCATATTAGTAGAAAATAACACGGAACACACAATAAATTATTTATTAAATGACGGAAATTATTCTTGGAACGTTCTATGTGTAGATAAAGCAGATTTATTCAACGAATCAGCAGAATACTTCTTCGAAGTAATCGCACCACCAAACGTCACACTAATAAGCCCAGAAAATTATACTTGGTTCAACACAAACAACGTAACACTAACATATTTCCCAGAAGACGATTTTCAAATAACAGGATGTGAACTAATACTAAACGGAGAAACAAATCAAACAAATAACATAATATTCAATAAACAAAATAACACTTTTGACTTAAACAATTTACCAGAAGGAGAATACAACTGGACAGTCGCATGTACAGATAATGATGCGAATACATACGCGCCAAACGAAAGCAGTTTCTACATAGACCTAACATCACCAAGCATAACATTGCACAACCCAATAATAGATGAATTACTAAACACAAGCACAATCACGTTTAATTGGACAGTCACAGACACACTAAGCCCAATAATGATTTGTGACTTATACATCGATGAAGAAATAAACAGAACAAACATAGTAGTAAATAATTCTGAGCCACACCAAGAAATCATAAGCGGATTCACAGACGGATGGTTTAATTGGAGCGCGCAATGTAGAGACCTAGCAACAAATAGTAATACGAGTGAAACAAGGAACTTCGAAGTGCAAGAACCGCCAATCGTGATACTAGGAAACCCAATTAATAATCATAGAACGAACATAACAACTATTAATTTGTTCTTCACGGCGTTCGATAATTCAGGAACAATAAATAATTGTACATTACTAATAAATGATGAACCAAACCAAACAAAGACTAGTGTAACTAATGGAATAGAAAATTCTTTTGAACTAACAAACCTAGGAAACGGAACATACAACTGGGACGTTATGTGTGCAGATCCCAGTGGAAACGAAGGAAAAAACGAAACAGGAAAAACATTCCACGTAGACTTAGCACCACCAATAATAACATTGATAAGCCCAGAAGTAGATCAGACATTTAATCAAAACGACATAACATTTTACTGGAACGCCACGGACTTCAACGAAACAACACCTTTAGTGTGTGAGTTAAATGTTTCAGATCCTCTAGGAGAAAGATTCGCAGATAACATAACTGGTATGTCAGGCGAAACTTTTAATTACACATTTTTCGGATTGGAAGATGGAGAACACTTCTGGAACGTAACATGTAAAGATGATTTAAACAACGTAAACACAAGCGAAACATGGAGATTCGTAATTAACCAACCTGACTTATACTTAAATGATACGAGAATAAGTTTTAACAACACGAATCCTGATTTAAACGAAGTAATAAATATTACTGCTAACGTGAGCAACCTAGGAGGAGTAGATGCAATAAACACGTTAGTTGAATTCTGGCAAGGCAACCCAGATGAAGAAGGAATATTAATAGGAAGTCAAACAAAAAACGTGACGTATGAAGGACACGAATTATATTGGGTTGAATGGAGCATACCAGAAGGATATCACACCATATACGTGATCGCTGATCCGAATAATACTATTGATGAATTAAATGAAACAAATAATAACGCAACGATTAACATAAGCGTACTAAGAAACATTATACACAAGCCTTTGAATGGAAGCGTGTTCAATTACAGCGAAGTATTATTTAATTTCACATTACAAGATTACACACAAGGATTAATTAATTACACAGTTTACGTTGACGAAGCACTCATAGGTGAAAGCGGACAAATACAAGACAATGAAAGCCAAGAAATAAACATAGCACTGAGCGAAGGAACAAGAACAATAACTATAAGCGCAGAAGACTCAATAGGAAGAATAAAAAACACCACGGTAACAATAATAGTTGATGAAACACCACCCGTACCAATAATTCTAACAAGCAACAATACATGGTTCAACACCACTAATCCAGAAATAAACATTACCGCGACGGACGGAGTAACAACAAACATAAGCTACACTTTGTACGTAAACGAAACAGAAACAGAAACAGGACACATAATTAATGGAACAATTCAAACAATACAACTAACAGGATTAGAAGAAGGAACCTACTCATTAATATTAGAAGCTGAAGACGAATCAGGAAACAAAGCAAACAGCACAACCACTATTATATACTTAGACGTAACACCACCAAGCATAACTCTGGACGCGCCAGAAAACGAAGAAAATTTCACAACGAGAAATGTGTTATTAAATTACACCATTTATGACAACATGGCACAAACATCTATTTGTTACGTAAACGTTTCAGGAACAACGCATGGACCATTTAATAATAACGTAGGAGAACAACAAAGCTTCCTCGCAGAAGACTTAGACGAAGGAGAACATTACTGGAACGTGATGTGCACAGACCAAGCAGGAAACACAAACACAAGCGAAACAAAAAATTTTAATGTGTTCATACCACCAGAAATAACACTGATAACTCCTATTAATAATTATTGGAGCAACCTATCCACAAATACTTTTACTTACCACGTAAGCGACGACACAGGAATAGAACAATGCTCCATTTATTTGAATAATGTATCTAACCAAACAAGTTTCTCAGTTAATAACAATAATAATAACACATTCATAGTAGAAAACATGAACGGAATCTACGAATGGAGAATAGAATGCCTAGATAACACAACTATGAACACACAAGGAATAAGCGAGAATAGAACGCTGAACGTAGACTTAGAAGCGCCGAAGATTAATATGATAACAGAAAATAATAATTGGTTCAACACAGGACCAGGAATACAATTCAATTTAACAGATAATTTAGCAACCACTATTAATTACACAATATATGTTAATGGAACAATAAACGTGGAAGGCACAACAAGCAATAACACATTAACAACGAGGAACTTAGAAGGACTAAGCAACGGAATCTACGAAGTAAGAATAGAATCAACTGATTTAGCAGGGAACACAAACACAAGCGAAACAATAATCATATTTTATGACACAATCGCACCAAGCGTAACACTTAATTACCCTGTTAATGACACAAACACAACGAGCACCTCAGTTAATCTTAGCTTTACACCAAGTGATAATATGGCACAATACTTAATGTGCTTCGTAACCCTAAATGATGATGCAATAGCAGAAAACCTCAACGTTACGAACGGAGAAGAAGAAATAGTAGAACTAACAAGTCTTATGGGAGGCTACTATTATTGGAACGTTACATGTACGGACCAAGCAACAAACACAAACACGAGTGAGACTTGGATGTTCTTCATACCAATACCAGACCTAAGCGTGAACGCTTCAGAGATATACTTCAGCAACGAGAATCCAAGAGAAAACGAAGAAATAACCATAAACGCGACTATAAGAAATATTGGAGGAAGCCCAGCAGGAGAATTCATCGTGCAATTCTGGGCAAACGAAGTAAACACAACAGGAAACCAAATAGGAGAAAACATAACCATACTTTCTCTAGATGAAAATGAATCAATAAATGTGAGCGTGAACTTCACAGTCCCAGTAGGAAGCACCGATATAATAGTGTACGTGAACCCCGACAAAAGAATCACAGAAGATAATTACACAAACAATATCGCTTCAAGAACAATAAGCGTTGAATTCTGGCACTACGCCCTAGGAACCACTAATGACACACTAAGAGTTACAGACGCATCCGCGGGACTGTTGTTTGAATGGAACGTTGAGAATTCAACAGGAAGCAACATATACGTAACAGATTACGACTCCGACATTTCATGGCTAACACTGCAAGCACTAGGAAGAGATACAAGCAACCAAGAAAGACTACAAGACTTCGAATTATTAGACACGGCGCTAGGTTCAACTAATTACGCGGACTCAATCAATAGAACATACACAGAAAACAACGCAGTAATAGAAACAGAATCAATAAACATCTTCGGAACAACAATCAACAACATACCAATAATTAACAGCACGAACAACACAAATTTCAAAACAGGAATCCTATGGGACTACCAAACAGGAACAGAGTACGACGGAACACAAAACATCTTGTTCATAACACGAATAAACAAAGGCGCGCAAGGATACAACTCAACTAATGATTTCGAAATAAGAATACCTGCGACACTAAGAGAATACTCAGGACCCACGGACAGAGTCGTGTTTTACACCGAACTAAAATAAAAACAAAACAAAGAAAGAAAAAAAAATGATTAAAAAAATGATAAGAAACGCGACGCGCTCGCCCCGAATAATTGACCAATGTTTCACCGAGTCTAGTATTTTTGTGTTTGTAAAATCAAGGCTCGCTTGGTGTTGTCGCTAAACCCAAAAAAGAATAAAAATGAGAAAATGAATAAAAAAAAAATACTAACAATCATTACAATATTAACAATAGTTCTAATTATAAATCTTTCAAGCGCAATAATATCTTATTACAATCCTAACAGCACCATATCAAACGGGTGGAGTCAAGGATCAGGAATAACACACACAGAAATAACAGATAGTGCACGACAACCAAACGCTCCAGATATTAACACATTCGTAGCTACAAGATCAAACGCGGTAGAAATATCAGAGTTCGGATTCCCTAACATAACAGAACAAAACGTTGTGAACATAACTCTTTGGGTATACACAGCAACAAGTAGCAATGCACAATACACTTTTTCACTAAGACAAGGAGCAACAACTAGATGCAGTACTTTTCTACCTGTAGACACAGGAATAGGATGGCAAAGCTGTACTTGGGACAACGTAACAGGAGACTTATCAGATATGAGAATACACTTAAGTGCCGCGACGAGACCAACCGGAGGAGGAGGACCAACAAATGCACAAGTATACGCGGCGTACCTCGAAATAGACACAGGACCCGAACCCCCAAACATTACATTAATTTCACCAAACACAGACACAACATCAATAAATGAACCCACCACGTTTAGTTTTAACGTAATAGATGAACTTTATACAACAATAGACAACTGCACGTTATACGTAAACTTCACAGGTAACTGGGAACCAAATCAAACAATTACGAACATAGATAACGACACAACTAATTCTTTCAACGTAACTCAAAACGACGGATACTACGAATGGAACGTGTATTGTGAAAACGAATTCGGAAGAGGAGCATTCGCAGAAAATAACAGAACCATTTACCTAAACATGAAACAACCAAGCATAACTAATTACGAATTAAATGAAACAAGCATAAGACAAAACAGAACAGTAAGATTTAACGCGACAATAACAGATTATTATGGAGTAGACACAGCCACAATCACACTAAGATATCCAAACACAACCCAAATAAGTTATGAACTAAACAGGAACGGAAACGAATTTTACTACACATTTACGAACACAATAAACACAGGAACATACGAAGTCACAAGCATATGGGCAAATGACACAAGAGAAAAATCAGGACAAATAAATCCCGAGATAAGCTTCGAAGTACAAGCAATACCACCAAACATTTTCAACTTAGTTTACCCCTTGAATAATACAGAATCAAAAACACTTAACCCAGAAATGGAATGGGAACAAACAACCACGCCAGACTTCGATAATTACACATTAGAATTTAGTAAAAATAATGATTTTAACATCATAGAACAAAGATACAACACGTTCGAAATAACAACTACTAATTATTCTATAAATAATCTTGATGACGATTCAACATATTATTGGAGAGTAATAGCTTACGATTTCTTCGGAAACCAAAGAATAACACCTTGGTACAAATACATAACAGACAATACACCACCAAGCATAACGCTAAACACACCCAGCAACGATTCATACACGAACCAAACAAAGAACACGTTTACGTTCACACCGAGCGATACAAACACAATAACTAACTGCTATTTATACACAAATACTACAGGAACGTGGACAATAGCTAATCAAACAGACAACGTTCAAAAAAACCAAGAAAACGAATTAAACGCAACGCTGAACGAAGGACGCAACGCGTGGAACATACGATGCTTCGACGAAGCAGGAAACAACGCATACAACACCCAAAATAATACATTAACCGTGGACTTAACGCCACCAAAACTAAACTTAGTAAGCCCCGAAAATGAAGAATTAATAATTGGCACAAACATAATACACTTTGAATTCAATGTTAGTGATGAATTATCAGAAATAGAATCCTGCTCATTAATCGTAAATGGAAGCATAGAACAAACAAAGTACGACGTAGTTAATAACGCAGTAAACGAATTTGAAAGATTTTTACTAAACAATTATTATTCATGGAGCGTAAACTGTAAAGACATAAACGGATGGGAAAACACCACAGATACATGGTTCTTCAGAATAGATTCCTTAGACGAAGATCCTCCGCTAGTAACACTGAATTATCCTGCAGCGAATGATTATGTTAATACAAGCGAAATAATATTTGAGTACTACGTAGAAGACGCATCAGACATCACGAATTGTACACTGTACATAAATGAATCCGTAGCAGATATATCTTATGATGTTGAAACGTTCACCACCAATAATTTTTTCGTAGCGGAATTCACAGAAACAATTCATACTTGGAAAGTACAATGCTTTGACGAACCAGGAAACGAAGGAAACTCAACCACCAAAACTTTTACTGTGGATTTAACAAATCCAGAAGTTATATTGAATACGCCTGAGAATGATTCATGGACAAAAGAATCAAGTGTGAATTTTAATTACTACGTTAATGATTCAAACATAGATTACTGCGCGTTGTACACAAACGAAACAGGAATAATGGAAGAGAGACAAACCCAGACTCCTAATAACGAAGAAAACAATACTATTAACAGAAACATGCCCCAAGGCACATATGCCTGGAACATTATGTGTATTGATTTAAGCAAAAGAAAAAGCTACGCAGAAAATAATTATTTAATAAACATAGATATTACCAATCCTGTTTATTCTAATGAAAACGTCACCCCCCTTAGTCCTAGTGTTTACGAACCAAGCACCACATATAATTTCAGCATAGAGTGGACAGACAACGTAGCCATAGACACCGTTTTGTTCGAACACAATTTCACAGGAACAAAAACAAATATTACACCAAACAAAGCGGGAAATACATATTGGTTCACAACAGAACTAGGCGCGGGGAACTACTCATATAAATGGTACGCCAACGATACAGTGAATAATAAGAATAATACGGAACAAAAAAGTTACGCGGTGTTAAAAGACGAATCAGAATTAATTCTTTACCTTGATGAGGAACAAAATAACATAACAATAAATGAAAATACGCTTGTTAATATTACAGCACAAATAAATAAGCCAAGTAACGGCTTCATCGAACTGTATTTGAACGAAGAAAAAATAAACCAAGGAACACACCAATTAACAAATATTACTATGTTCGAAGAACCCGGCGAGTACAACGTCACCGCGATTTACGAAGAAACAAATAATTATACAAACGCAGAAAAAAAATTAGTCATAACAGTAATGGACACCATATCTCCTAATGTCACACTTATCAGCCCAGAGAATGAAAGCGAAACAAGCACAGGAACAATAATACTAAGATACAACGTAACAGACGCAAGCCCAATAACTTATTGCGCATTATACATAAACAACGAATTAGAAGAAAATGATACAAGCATAACAAGAAACGAAGAACAAAACTTTTTATTTAACGCAGAAGAAAATACTTATGCTTGGCGAGTAGAATGCCAAGACACATATAATAATCTAGGAATAAGCAAAACAAGAGTGTTTACAGCGATAGACACGACTATTCAAAACGTTTACTTAGATAAGAGCAATAACACTTACGAACAAGGAGAACCAATCACAATAAACATAACCGTAACTGATTTCTTCGATGACCCACAAATAACAAATATATACACAGGAATAATAACAAGCAACACAAATGTTCCTTGGTGGAATACTTCATGGACGAAACGAAGAAAAATAACAATAAATGAAACAACAGGCGAAGACATAATACAAAAACTAGCAGTGATAAACGCAACTAACCTAGAAGGACTACAAGACTGCACAAATAATATAAGAATAATAAAACACGAAAACGAACCAGTAAACAAAGCATTCTTATTAAATAGTTCAGGAAGTGATTGGTGCGAGATACTCTTCGAAATTAATCAAGATGCGAATACAATAAATGAAGAACACTACTTATACTACAATCCTGAAGAAACAAATGCGGCGGAACAAATAACTATGTATGAAAGCGTATTGTTTAACGCTCAGCAATCAGCAAGCGATGAAGGAACCACTACGAACGTAGGAAACATAATCGGAAAAAATGATGATACTTTCGCAAGAATGACTGTTCCACAAGGAGGAGGAACAATATCCTCGCACGGACGCGCATTCATTAATGAAACTTTTAACGGAGACATAGAAAAAGTAGAAGTGAGATATCGATACGCAGTGCCTTCAGCTAGCAATCTTAATTGGGCGATGAGATACAGTGTTAATAGCGGGACAAGCTACGCGAATGCATACACAGGAATAACAACTGTTGCAAAAACCACTTCGCCATGGTACGACGTAACAAGCGCTTACGCATCACTTACCTGGACTAATCTAAACAACACAAGACTCCAAGGAAGAATGGTTAAATCAGGAGGAGGAGGAACCGCGACGGTGGATTTGTACTGGGTAGAAATGAACGTCACATACAAAAAACAAATAGGCGCAACAAACACAAACATATCAGAAGAAGAAACACTAATAGAATCAAGAAGCAACACTACTAACATTAACGGATTCTACACTTGGACATGGAACACACAAAACATAACAAGTAATAATTACACAGCTTACGCCGTAGCAAAACAAGAAGGATACGAAAACGGAATAAATACCACTTTCTTAATTATAACACCAGACATAACACCTCCAGTAGTCACACTGATAAGCCCCGAGAATGATTCAAGACAAGGAAAAGGAATAATTAATCTTAGCTACGAAGTTTTTGATTACAACATAGATAGATGCACATTATACATAGGAATCGCGGAGCAAGAAGAGAATGAAACAAAAACCGTGCAAAACGGAGAAAATTATTTTGAATTATTCCTAGATTACGAAGAATATACTTGGAACGTAAAATGCTTTGATAAAGAAAATAATGAAGCATACGCAAACAACAATTTTACATTCATAGTACTAGTCCCAGACCCCGTCCTTGAAACAACTCTTTACGAAAACAACACCATACGAATAGAATGGACTGATGAACCAGACGCAGAGTACTACAACATATACCTAACAAATAATTACGAAGAAGGATTCCCAGAAGAACCAAACATTACTAGCTACACTTTAAACTTTTTAGAAGAAAACCTAACAGGAATAAACAAATTATTCTACAAAATAACAATGATTTCAAACGGAAGAGAATCAGAAATAGGAGGACAAGCAGGAATAAACACACAAGAACTAAAAGAAGGATTCAACATGATAAGCCTGCCATTTTATTTGAATAATTACGAATTAGAAAATGGAGAAAACAACGGATTCAGATTCAACACTAACGAATCATGCACACTCACATTATGGGAATACGACCCCGAAAATGGAGGATTCAAAAAAACAGATTGGATAAACAACAAATTCGAACCAAGCACAGGAAACGAAGATTTCACAGAACTCAACCCACAAAGAGGATACTTCCTAGAAACAAACAAGAACTGTGAATTAAAAATAGCAGGCAACGTACCAATCCAAAATGAAACAATAACATTAGAAGAAGAACTAAACCTCGTATCGTGGCTGTCAGCAAAAGAAAAAGAACTACCACAAAACTATGAAGAACCACTAATAATCACAGACCCAGAATATTCAGTTACGGCAATAAACAGATTTAACGCGACAACACAAACATACGAATTAACAATACATGAATTCAACGATGAAGAAGAACCCTGGGGGTGGTGGCCCGCACCAGGAAATGAACACTTCACCAAGTTAGTACCAATGGAAGCATACTATTTTCACTCAAACACACAAGCAACATGGAGACACAAACCATGAAAATGATGATAAAACAACAAAATAACAAAACAGAGAATTTTAAGATACTACTAAATATTATGCTAATCATTTTTACAATCATTACACTTAGTAACATAGTTAATAGTGTTCCGTCACCACAAGGAATAGAAGGAACAATATATCATCCTGACGGATTAACAGAAGTCTTCGAAGAAATACCCCTAACTATTACTAACTTAGAAACACAAGAAAAAATAATTGCAAAAACAGGAATAGGCACAAGCGGAAGATACTCAATAGCCCTAAGCTGGGAAAACAATCCCTTAATAGAAATAAAAGTGCAAAACCCATACTACGAAAATTCCACAACTATAACATTAGAAGGAATGATGAGACCAGTCAATCTAAACATAAACATGGACTTCGGAAACGTACCACCAAACATAACATCCACTCCAATAACAGAAGCCGTCGCAGAATATGAATATAGGTACGAAGTGAAGAGTTTTGATTGGAACAACGACGAAATAACCCATACATTAAAAGAAGCACCAGAAAATATGAGTATAACCTCTGAAGGATTAATTACGTGGACACCAGGAAGATCACAATTTGGAAATAACACAGTGATAATAAACGCGAGTGACGGAGAATATTATGACTTACAAGAATACGAGTTGTATGTTTACGTAATAAAAGAATCACCAAGCATAATATCAGAACCTATAAGAACTGTGAAAAGAGGAGAATTATATGAGTACGAAGTAGAAGTTATTGATGAAGATTATGAATTCTTAAGATTTGAAGTTTTTAGAGGACCTGAAGGAATGACTTTCGTAGATAATGTTCTAACGTTCCAAATGAATAATAGTCACGAAGGCGAATACATAATAATAATAGACATCATAGACATCATGGACGAAGTAGAAAGACAAATATTCATACTAGGAATAATAGAACCAGAAATAAGTAGCAGATCAGAAAAAGAAGATGTTATTAATGATAAAATAGGTCCGCGAATAATTTTAATTACAGGAATAAAAGATTTTGAAATAAACAATACTGATTTAGTCATAAAAAAAATAAGTATAAACAACGAAGAAGAAATAACTCTGGAAATAAAAGAAACTAATCCTTTAGATGAAGGTGTAAGAACAATAAACACTAAAGCGTATAAGTACTTCACAATAAAACCAAACAAAGCAGTAACCGAGAAAACAACTATTACTTTCTCAGTGAATAAGAAATGGTTAGAAGAAAACGGATTAAAACCAGGAGAAATAGTATTAAAGAAATACAAAGAAGGATTCTGGGAGAATCAATACACTAAGCCATTAAAAGAAGAAAAAGAAAAATATTTGTTTGAAGCAGAAACACAAGGACTTTCTTTATTTGTTATTACACACATCGATGAAGCAAAACCATTACCTACACCCATACAAATAAGTAAAATAAAAACTAATTATTTATTCATAGGAGAAATACAAATAATTAATGATGCGGAAAAAATAATAAGTCTTAATGAGAAACAATTAGATGAAATAAATAAAAAAATGCAAATAAAAGGATTGAACCAAAAAAATAATGAAACAGGGAAGTTCGAAACAAGAATTGTAGGAAACAAAATTATGTATTATGGAAGCATAACAGGAAACAAAGGAGATGAAATCACAATACTGCTGGATTTGAATAAAAAAGAAATAAAACATGAAACAACAATTAAAGACATAATAAACGAAGAAAACATACAAATAAACGAAAAAGATATTTCTAAAATAAAAAGAAATAACGCGATAATAATACTATTTATTATAACTATACTAATAATTTTTTACGTGACTATGAAACCAATAATAGAAAATAAAAAAAATAAGAATAAAAAAATAAACAAGCAAATAAAATGGAAAAAATAAACAAGCAAAAAAAACAAGTCCTTTATTTAACAATCGCACTAGTAATAATTATAAGTCCAATAATTGTGATAAGCCAACCAACAACGCCTATGAACATAGAAGGATACATATTCCTAAACGGAGGAGAAAGAGCCCCAAACGGAGTACCAATAATAATAAACAACACCAACACAAACCAAGTATTTGAAACAGAAGTATCAGCACCACCAATACCATCACGAAAAGGAGCATACTCCGCAGTAATACAAGGAAGCACAGGACATGAAGTAATAGTGAGAGCATACAACGACACGCACTACGGAGAAACCACTGCTACACTAACAAGTTCATTAACGCAAATAAACGTCACGATGAACCTTACTAGAGATTCAGAAGTAAACGTTACAATAATACAACCAGAAAATAATGAGTTGATAAGTCCAAATACTGATTTTAACGTTAGTGCAAACATCACGGCTTTAATAGGAGACGCGAATCAATGCGAAGCAACCATCACGATAAGCAACACGAGCATAGCTAACGTAAAAAACGGGAACACTAATCAAATAAACCAAATACTAAAAGATGAAACCATCACAACAATATTCGAATTAGAAAGTTACGGACCAGGACAAGTAAACATAACAGTACAAGTTTTATGCGATAGCGACGGAATAATATTTGAAGGAAAAAACACAGACACAATATACAACATAACAATAATAGATGATTTACCTCCTGTAATAACAATAATAAGTCCCGCGAATAACACAGAAGAAAAAGCAACCAACGAAATAACTTTCAGATACAACGTCACAGATCATTCAGAAATAGAAGAATGCAGACTAATAATAAATGGAACAACTAATCAAACATCAACGAGCGTTGAAAAAAACATTGAACAAACATTCACAGCCACACTAGAAAATAATTATTATGAGTGGAGAATAGAATGCGACGATTTTTACGAAAACACTGGAACAACAGAAACACGTAATTTATACGTGCGAGTTTATTTCCCAATCATCACAAACATAGCAATACAAGAAATAATAAACCTTAATCCTGGAAACACAAAAACAATAACTTGCAACGCGACGATAGAAGACGAAAACGGAGCAGATGACATAACAAGTGTAAACGCGACTTTGCACAGAGAAAAAATACTTGATTTTGAACAAAACAACAACAATGTTTACATAAATAATTCCTGCTCTTTAATTAGTTCATCAGAAAACATCGCTGAATACAGCTGTGATTTTAATGTTTATTACTACGCAGAGAACGGAACTTGGCACTGCAACGTAACATCCCTAGACCAACAAGGATTAACAAATAATAATTATGAAAACACAACTATTGACACGTTGTACGCAATTAATTTATCATCATTAATATTAGAATATGGAGAAATACCAACTAATGATTTATCAGAAGAAAAAATCTTAGAAGTACAAAACATAGGAAATATGCCTTTAACGGTTTTTGTGAGAGGATACGCAGGGAGTGAACCAGAACAAAATTATTCAATGATATGCGATAATTCAGAAACCATACCTTTAGAGAACCAAAGATATTCAACTATTGCAGACACTGATTTCAACGAAAAAAACGGATTAACCTCGACGTTCCAAGAAATAATAAATAATATGCAAAAACAAACAACTGAAACAATGATAAGTCAAAACACTTATTGGAATTTACAAACAGTGCCTATGAGTGTTACGAATTGTGAAGGAACAATCGTGTTTTCAGTAACAAACTAAAACTAAAAAGATGAAACAAGAAAAAAACAAAAAGAAAAAAAGCGAATCAAAAAAAGAAATAATGCTATTATTCTTAGTTGTTTCACTATTATTAGTTCCTATGATAAACGCGTCAATAAACTTAGAGAAAACAGAGTACGAACAAGGAGAACAAGTAATGTTCTTCGTGGAAGGAGAAGAAACAGATAAATTAGAAATAATACACCCAGACCGAGTTTTCAAATTAATAGGAAACGTGGAAGGAGAACACAGATTTTACCCAGAAAACGGAGGAGAATACTTAATACAATTAATAAATAAAGAAAACGAAGTAAAAACAGCAAAAACATTTTACGTTAAAGAAAACTATGAACTAATACAGAACGCGTATTTTAAAACTAATAAGAAAGAATACAAAATAGGAGAAGAAGTCATAATAGAACTAATAGAAAACATAGACATAACAAAAGCAACTATAAGTTTTCAAAACATAGAATATTCATTCATGGGAAAACCAGAATTCCCACTGAGTTTTTACCCAGATAAAATAGGTACATACACGATCATATTAGAAGACACAGAAAAGAAAAAATACGAAGCAACATTTGAAACCAAGCTAATAACGAGTTACCAAGAACATCGTGTTTTTGGAAGTCATAAAACAAAGCCTTTACAAATAACAGATTCAAAAGGAAAATTACAAGACATAAAAATAGAATACAAAGAAATAATTAATTTAGCAAGAGGAACCGCGATAAAAGAAATAGAAGAAGAAAACCTAGAAAGAAACAAGGAATACGACGTAGAAATAACAAAGAAACAACAAAGAATAAGCATAAAAGGATACAAGTACGAAGAAAACAAGAACATAATATTTGAAGAAACAAGAAACAAAAAAATAAATGAAAAAAACAGTAACATATTCTTAATAAACATAGATTTGGAATTTGAAGAAGCTACGTTTAAGAATGTAGCGAAAGGAACAGAATTAATAAAATGCGAGGAGTGGAATTTCGAAGAACAAAAATGCGAAGAGAACTGGGAAAAAATACAAGAATTAATACCTGGCGAAGAATACGAAGTAACAATAACTAGTGGAACAAATACTTACGCAGAAACAGGAGTCGCATCAATAAACACCAAGAAATCAATGTACAAAACAGGAGAAATCGCAGAAATAATAATAGTTGTTCTAGATAAAGATGGTTACTTAGTACCAGAAGCAGAAGTGGAAGTTAACGTGACAACTCCTAATAACAAAACACTCACTTACACAACAAAAAACAATACAGTGATTGGAGGAGAACAAGGAGTGTACTACGCGAATCACACCACTGAAGAAGAAGGAAGATACGAATTAAGTGTAAGAGCAGAAGGAAGAGAAGTTAAAGATTCTATGAAGTCATACTTCATAGTATTAGAAGAATATGACTTTGACATAATCAGAGAAACACCTGTAACAATAGACCCTTTCCAAGGACCCTTCGAATCAAGAATAAAAATAACGAGTCTGAAAGAAACAGAGACATTCAACTTCACAGAAGTGCTACCTATAAGTTTTAAAGTACAAAATTACGAACCCGCAACGAAAACAACAGACGAAGAAAATGTTTACTTAACATGGCACAACATAAAAAACGATACGGAAATAAAATACGAGTTTAATTCTCCTTTCATAATACCTTACTTATGGGAACTAGGCCCAAGCATAGTAACATACGAAGAACAAGGAGAAACAAGAACATTCACAGAAGCAAGACCCTGGTACCTAGCAATAGACCCTATAACATACTACGATCCGAGCAGTGACATAACAACTGAGTGGAGTAGCGGAACAGGAACAAGCTATACACAAATAGTAAAAACAACTAGACAACCAACCGCGCCAACAATCTCAACGTACGTAGCAAGCCAAAGAAGATCAAATCAAATATCAGAATTTGGATTCTCAAGCATAACAGAAACAGGAATTGAAGAAATCACGCTGTGGGTGTACACCAGCACTGGAGGAACATCAACATACACTTTTTCCCTAAGAAGAGGAACAACCACCTTGTGCAGCAACACAGTACCTACCGATACGAGTTTATCATGGAGAAGTTGTAGTTGGGAACCAAACGGGGACCTATCAGGACTAAGCATACACTTAAGTGCGGTAACCGGAGCAGGAGGCCCATCAAATGCATTCGTATACGCAGCGTACTTAGAAGTAGATACCGGGACGCCCCCACCAGAAGTAACACTAAACGCGCCAGCACCTAATGCTATCATGACTAGCACACCAATAAATTTTAACTTCACATCAACAGACAGTACATACACAACGATGACATGCAGATTATACACAAACACCACAGGAACATGGGAGATAAACACAACACTAACAAATGTACAAAACAATACACAAACAAGCACATCTCTAAGTCCTAGCGACGGAGTATATAATTGGAATGTTGAATGTGAAAACCAAGACGAAAAAAGCGCGTTCGCAGAAAACAACAGAACAGTGTACGTAAACACCAACGCGCCACTAATACAAAACGAAGCACTAAACGAAACCACAATAAGACAAAACAGAACCTTACATTTTAACGCCACCATAACTGATAGCTTCGGAATAAGCACAGCTACAATAAGTGTTACGTACCCAAACAGTAGCGTGATAGAACACGAACTACAAAACAACGATGATGAGTACTACTACGAATTCACAAACACCTTAGAAGAAGGAATCTATAACGTCACGAAGATATGGGCAAATGACACATTAGGACAAAGCAACGAAAAAAATACTAATTTGTGGTTCGAAGTACAAGCAATACAACCAACAACATTTGATTTAATAAGCCCAGAGAACGCAACAGAAAGCAGAGAATTAACACCTACCCTGACTTGGGAAGAAACCACTACGCCAGACTTCAAAAATTACACAATAATACTAGATAAAGACCCTAACTTCGGAAGCCCAGACTATATTTATACCATGACTAGCATAAGCAATACTAATTACACAGTGGATCTCGCATTAGACGCGAACAATGTTTATTATTGGAAAGTCATAGCTTACGACGTATTCGAAAACAGCAAAGAATCAACAAATTATTTCAAATACATAAACGACAGAATTAACCCAACAGTGACTCTGAACAATCCTGCTAATAATCACTTCGCATCAAATGATGAAGTAACATTTTCATACACGCCTAATGACGCAAACACATTAGATTATTGCGAATTATTAACAAACGAAACAGGAACAATGGAAGTAAGACAAACAAATAACACAATAACAAATAACCAATTAAATTATTTCACAAGAACACTACCAGAAGGACCAATAACGTGGAACGTGCGGTGTTATGATGAAGCAACAAACCAAGGAAGCGGAACACAAAGACAAGTAACAGTAGACACAACAGGCCCAGTAATAACACTAATAAGCCCAGAGGATGACGCGTTAATAGATGACACTAACTTCGTAACTTTTACAGCTAATGCATACGATGAATTATCAAGCGTGAATTATTGTGAATTAATAGTTAACGGAAGCGTAGAAGAAACAAATACAGAGATAACAGATAACATAAATTTTAATTTTTCAACTTTCCTAAACAATAACTACTACGAATGGAACGTGCGATGCTACGACGACTTAGGAAACGACGAAACAAGCGAAAGCAGATACTTAACAGTTGAATCATTAGATAATGATCCTCCTATTATCACACTGATAAATCCTGTTAATAATAGATACTTAAACACATCAACAACGTTCTTCGAATACTTAGTAGAAGACGCGACAGGAATAGACAGTTGTTCATTATATATAGATGGAGACTTCGAAGAAGAAAACACTAACATAATTAATTTTGAAAAAAACAACTTCACAATTAGTTTGTTAACAGAAAAAAAATATAACTGGAGCATAACATGTACAGATAATAGCAGTGAAAGCAACACAGGATACTCAACAACGAGACACTTCACAATAGACTTGACTAATCCAGAAATCACGTTAAATTCCCCCATTAATAATTCTTTTTTGAATTATGATAACATCAATTTCGAATACACCCCAACAGACACAAATCTACATTATTGTGAATTACACACAAACTTCACAGGAAACTTCGAAGCAACAGCTAACCACACCAATCCCACGAGCGGAGAAATAAACATTTTTAACGTTAACTCCCCAAGCGGAATATTTGTTTGGAACGTAAAATGTCATGATTTAAGCAAAAGAAAAAACTTCGCAGAACAAAATTTCACGTTAAGCGTAGACGTAGAGGCACCTAAGTACAGCGAAATAAACATTAATCCATTAACGCCTGCGATTTATGAAAATAATAAAAAATATTATTTCAACATTACTTGGACAGACAACTTCGAAATAGACACAGTAATACTAGAACACAATTTTACAGGAATAATCAGTGAAGAAACCCTACAAGGAATTAACGATGTTTATAATTTTTCAATACAAAATCTTAACTCAGGAACATATTATTACAAGTGGTACACCAATGATACTTCAGGAAACGAAAATGAAACAACCATTTACAGTTATGTTATTAACAAAGCAGAACCAACAATTAATCTTTACCTAAACAGCGTACAAGACAACATAACAATAAACGAAAATAACGACGTCTTAATAGAAGGAGAAGTTATTATTCTTGGAGATGGATACATAGAATTATATTTGAATAACGAATTAATAAATAAAGGAACAGGAAGCGTTAACAACAACACATATTTCTCAGAACCAGGAGAATACAACATCACCATGATATTTAATGAAACCCTAAATTATTTGAAAAAACAAAAAACTTTTTTCATAACTGTTAATGACATAACACCACCTAATATTACTTTAATAAGCCCAACGAACAACACATTATTAGCTACGGGTTCAAGAAACCTTATTTACAACGTGAATGACTCATCAAACATCCTAAATTGTAGCTTATACATAAATGATGAATTAAATCAAACAAGCACGAACATAACAAAAAATACTCAACAATCATTCACAATAAACACAGAAGAAGAAACATACAATTGGAGAATACAATGTTTTGACGAATACGAAAATGAAGGAACAAGCGAAACAAGAACATTCACAGCAGTAAGTGATGAAACAATAAATGTTTATGTTAATACAGAAAAAACATGGGAACAAGGAGAACCTGCAATAATAAAAATAAACACAACAGACGCATTCGGAAACACACTACAAACTCAAATCACTAACTACATAATAACAGGAGAAACAAACACGCCTTGGTGGAACACTAACTGGAAAAAAAGACAACAACTAATAATAAATGAAGAAACAGGAACTAACCAAGAAAACATTTTGATAGGAATAAACATAACAGGACTTAATAATATACAAAGTTGCGAGAATGAATTAAGAATAATAAAACATGAAGACGCAACAAAAACAATAATACCAAGAAGAATATATTACACTGATAACAGTGAATGGTGCTACTTCGTTTTCTACGGGAACTTAACCGCGAACGAAGAAAACAAAGAATATTACGCGTATTATAATAATAGTGGAGCGAGCAATCCTAATTATAACGTGGATGTAACCACGCATACTTTGTTTAACGCGCGAGAATCAGGAGCAGATGAAGGAACACCAACAAGTGTTGCAAACATCATAGGAAAAAATGATGATACATACGCAGAAATGACACAAGGAGGAGGAGGAGGAACACATTCCGCGCATGGAAGAGCATTCATAAATGAAACATTCGGACCAATACAAAAAGTAGAAGTAAGTTACAGATACCAAGTACCCGCGAGCTCAGGAACGTGGTCATTAAGATACAGCGTGAACGATGGTGCAGATTACTCTTCTCTAGCATCAGGAACAACGACTCAGACTAAACAAACAAGTTCTTGGTATGACATAACAAATATTTACTCAGAAATAACTTGGACAGAATTAAACCGAACAAGACTGCAAGGACACGTCACAAAAACAAGAGGAGGAAGCATAACTATGTATTTGTTCTGGGTTGAAATGAACGTTACACATTACAAGAATCCAGAAGTTATCGCAACAAATAATTCAGAAGAAGAACTAAAAAACAGCGAAACACAAAGCACAGATTCAACAGGTTACTTGGAAGTTACTTGGAACACGAAAGACATAGAACTTGGAACTTACTCAGCGGTATCTCTTGCCACAGCAGACACCTATAATGATGCAACTAATAACTATACTTTCAACGTGACACCAGACGCGACACCACCTAACGTCACTTTAATCAGCCCCGAGGATTGGTTTGAGAGTGGTAAAGGAAATTTTGATTTTAGTTATTACGTGTTTGATTACAACTTAGATTATTGTACTTTATTCATAGGAAATATTAGTGAAACACTAAATGAAATAACAACAAATAACAACCCTACGAATGATGAAACAAACACGTTCGAAAACATATTCGTAGACATAGGTGTTTACGAATGGAACGTGCGATGTCACGACGAAGAAAACAATTCTGCTTTCGCAACAAGCAACTACGTATTAAATATTTCAGCGCCTGACTTAGTAGTGAGAAGCGAAGACATATGGTTTGAATACACTCAACTAATAGAAGGAACGACTTATACTATTTTTGCTAACATAACAAACGAAGGATTAAGCCCTGCGGAAGAAGAATTCAACGTAAGTTTTTATTTACAAAATCCAGCCACAGGAGGAGAATTAATAGGAACAAGCACCATAACGAGTTTAGCTAGTTTAGAAACAAAAACAGTCAATACAACTCATAACTTAATCATAGGACCAAACAATATATATGTATTAGTTGATGAAAAAAACGTGATAAACGAAACAGACCTTACTAATAATAAAGCAAATAACACCTTGAATTTAGAATTATATCAATATTATTATGGAAACACAACTTCAGATATAGTGTTAGCAAAATCAGATTATTCATTATTCTTAGGATATCCTAATAATACAGGGATAAAAGGACATGTATTCTTCGCGGATGCGGACTCAGAGATATCATTTCAAGACTTGCAAGCAATAACAAGGAACACGGATGGAAACTTAGTCGCAGGGGACTTCTCAGCAATAGATGAAGTTATGAACACAACTCATTTATCAGACTCAATACGAAGAACATGGGGCGGAGGAACAGAGACACCATTACAAACAAGAACGTTCAATGTTTCTTCAGGAATAATACATAATGTTCCAGTGGTTCCAAGCACCGAATATGAGGACTTCGTAACAGGAATACTTTGGGATACTAGTCAAGACACAGGTAATCTAAGATATGATTCAGCCGATAAAGAAGTAATAGTTTTTATTACGGAACTAAATCACGCGAAACAAGGAAAATACGGAGTGTATGATTTTGAAATAAGAGTTCCTGCAACACTAAGAGAATACAGCGGTGAAAATAACAAATTAGCTTTTTACTTTGAACTAAATTAAAAAAAGTCTTTTTTTAAAACGATTCTGCTAATCCAAAATCATCAAAACCTTTATATAACAGAATAATTTTATAAGGACTAAAAAGAGGGGGAAGTACTTGGATTTTTTTAAAAGAAAAAAAGAAGAAGATAGTTCTGAGAAGAAACAAGATTTAGATGCTCCTAGTTCTTTGCCTGATAGCTTAATAGAACAATATGGTTTAAACAAGAAAAACGAAGAAAAAATAGATCATCCTCAAAAAATACCTGAAGATTTAATAAAAAATAAGGAAGAAATGGAAAAAATGCATGATGATTCTTTGAAGATGGAGCATATAAGGAATCTAGCAAAAGAATTAGAAGTGACTGAGAATATCCCACAACAAAAAGAACAAAGCAAGAATTCTTTTTTTGAGGAATTAGAAAAGAAAATAAAAAGTGGTAAACACGGAGTCGATAATCACTTTAATGCTAGCTTGGTTGATTTAATGAAAAGATATCATAAAGCCAGAGTTAGAGGAGAACATTTCTTTTTTCATGAAGAAGAATTAGATGATGCTTTGTATAATAAAATGCTTAAGTTAAAAGAACTTGAGAATGAATGGATGATACGCGCAAAAGAATACAACGTAGCAAAGGAATTATTGAATGAAAAAGAATCAGAAATAGAAAAAGCATCAATAGAATTAAGATCTTTAATAAAAAGCGCAGAGAAATTTAAAATATTTAGTAAGCAAACAACTCATGATAAAGCATTCAGATTAAACAATGGAAAAATATTGTTAAGCATTAATGATTTGCTTAATGAATTACAAGACATGAGTGAAGAAGAATATAAGCATCATGTTTCAAGTCATAAACATGATTTCTCTACTTGGATAAGTCATGTTTTTGGACAAAAAGAGCTTGCTGAACTTGTTAAAAAATGCAGTAATAAAGATTCATTAGTAGAAACTCTTAGTAATTATTAAAAAAAAAAATTCTTAAATATTTTTCTCGTCTAAACAAAAAAATTTGATTTGTTAGTTTCTCTACTAAAAAAGCTCAATGACTAAAAAACCATCCTAAACGAAACATTTATATATCAGTATACACATTTGTATCTAAGTTTTGGTGATTTAATCATAGATTCACACTAAAAAAAAGCCCGTGAGGTGACAAAAAACAATGAGAATTAAAAAAACAACCATCATAATGATGAGCATAGCAATAATAACTATGTTCATAGCGATGGCACAAGCAAATGACGGATTCAACGTTCCGTTAGGTGCAGAAAACGCCACCACGATAAGGTCGGAAACAACAAACACGACGCTGTATCCACCATACGAAGTAGAAGCAATAGCAGGAAACCTGACAGAATTAGACATCACAGGAGTATCCGTAACAAAGAGCTGGCAAGGCTTCTTCGGAAACGTATCAGGTACAATCATATTAGAAGATAGCAGCGGAGCAAGATTCTACGACTGGAGCGCGGCAGAACCACAAGGACAAGTATACGCATCAGTCAACGACAGCATATCCTGGACAACAGTAGAATGCGCCCCAATAAACGATAACGGATACAGAACATCATGGTACAATTTCTACGGAATGAACGAATCAGACTACGACAACATAAACATGACCTACAACGCCACGGACCACCCCGAAATATACGTAGGATTCGAAACCATCAACGGATGTAGAACCACATACACATTTCAAAACAGCGAAAGACAATTTGAAAATTTCCCAGCACTACTACTAACAAGCGATTCCCAAAGCACATTAATATTCACAGCTATAATTGAAGACAAAACAATCAACGTCAGAGATTCCTTAGTGGGTTACGACGGAGGATTATACGACTTCCAATTACTAGTAGCAGAAAGAGGAAAATGGGGAGACACTGACTCCACAACCTACTATTTCTGGATAGAACTAAGCTAGGTGCCACAATTTTATTCTTTTTTTTAACCAAAAAAAAGCAGGGCTAAGAGAAAATGAAACCAGAAAGAAAAAGGAAAAATAAATCTGAACTCTTCCTAGTTTTATTAGCACTCACGGCTTTCTTAGCCCTGCCCCTCTTCTCCCAAGAAATAACAGCCCAACCAACAGGACTAGATATAACTTATAACGAATCAGAAACAAGAGACGCGAACGCACCGAGTGAAAGAACAGACATAGGAGGAACAATCACCACGATGCAAGTAGAAGTAGCTCAGCAAATAATAACTTGGAAAGCCTACGTGGGAAATATCACAGGAACACTCGCCCTAGACGACGCAGGAGGAAACTCAATATACAGATGGGAACTAGACGTAGGAGACGTAACAGGAAACATATTCATAACAAGAGATAGCGCGGTAGACTGGACAGACATAAATTGTTCAACAACGCAAAACATGGAAGACGAAGACGCTAACTTAGGCCTAGATTCAAGCACATCATACAGTATAAATGGAACATTCAGCTCAAACACATATTCATCAATAACTGTTAATTTAGAAGCAAAAAACAATTGCCCAGCAACAAGCACATTCATAAACGGAGATCCTCAAGGCGTAGCGCCTAACGACGCAGATTTCCCACTAATATTATTAACAAGTAACACTAACTTAATATACGCAACCCCTATAAAAAAAGAAACTGAAAGTTTCAGAGGAAGTGGAGACCTAGTAGACTTCCAAGCAATCGTACCAAACCAAGCAGGACAATCAACCGCGTACTACTTTTACGCAGAACTAAGCTAAGGTGCATCATGAAAATAAAAATAAACAAAACAAAAAAAGTTTTAATAACACTATGTTTAATCCTAGTTCTAGCACCAATAGTTAATTCTCAATACACAGACACAAAAGACGTAATCGCGAGAGTAAACATCACAGATGCATTCCCAGAAATGGTAAGCGTCGTAGTAGACGATCCAATAACTCTAACAGGAGGAGGTATAAAAACAGTCACGTGTAACGCTTCCGTAAGAGACTGGGGTGGATGGGAAAACATAGAATACGCAAACGCCACATTATATCATACTTTTGACAGCAGTCATGAAGACGTAGACAGCCTAGATTATCATTACACAAATAGCAGTTGTGAAAACTACGATAATGATGGAGAATACATCGCACTATACACATGCTCATTCCAAGTTGCTTATCACGCAACTAATGGAAACTGGACTTGCAACGTCACCGCTAGAAACAACGGAACATTCATAGATTCATTATCAAACACCACCACTATCAACGAATTATACGCGTTAAACGTTACTAGCCTAATAGACTACGGCGAATTAGCAGTACTAGACACAAGCGAAGAAGTAAACGCGACAATAACAAATTTTGGAAACATGGCAATAAACATAAGCGTAGAAGGCTACGGAGAAACACCAGGAGATGGACAAGGACTAATATGTAATTCAGGAAGCAACGACATAGACGTGTACTACCAAAGATTCTCAACCACGCCTTTTGAAGACTACGGATTAAAAATACCTTTAGACACTTTACCACAAGACCTAGGAATAACACTCCCAAAACCAACACAAAGCACAGCACCAGTAACTAACACGACTTATTGGCAATTAGAAGTACCAATGAACCCATTCGGATTATGCGAAGGATTCATAAGATTCACAGCGTACGCACCATAATCAGAACTTAAGAATTCTAAACAAATCCTGCTTAGACTTAACATTCTTAACTTTGTAAGCCAAAGACTTATAACCAAAAACATCACGAATCCACAAATAAAAATCATTCTTAGAATCATTAACATGATGACCAAAAACATCATCACTCATATCACGCAAAGAAAACCTTAAATCATTTAAATTCTTAAGGATGCGACCGTCACACAACAAAAATTCTTTGCCAAAAGGAGCATTCCTAGACATCTTCTTACGAACATTTTTAACCTTAGACACGTACGTAAAATCATCAACAACCTCCTTAGAATAATAAATATCTTCAACTATGCTTTTCAAATCATACAACGTATCAAGAACTTCCTCACTAATAGAAGAATCATCAACAAACACTTTTTCCTTAGATACCGCGCTAACACCCTTATCAGAAACCAAGCTAGCATTAACATCACCAACATTATCAACATCATCAACATTATCAGCACTTGCTTCTTCATTTAACAATTCCTTAGCAACATTATTAATTAGTGTAACATGATTCAAAGACTTTAAATTAGCATCATCAACGGACTTGGAAGAAGAAACTAAAACAGGAGGCTTCTCAAGATCAAGCTTCTTATGAGAATCATCTTTCTTAACAAACAATTTCTTGAAATCAAACAAATCCTTAACATAATCCAAATCCACAAGAGAAGACTCCTCAGACTTAAAATAATAAACAGACAAAAACAAAACAGACAACAAACCAATAAGTAAAGGAACAAATAAAGGATTAGAAGAACGCTCAACGTCCTTAGCAACCATACCTGTTATTAAATTCTTAGTTTCATCAACCTTACCTTGTTTGAAAACTAACATCTTAGATTCTTTAAAGTCATCAAAAGATGAATTACTAAAAGAATAATAAGAAACCTTTTTAGAATCGCCACTAACATTCCATTTAGCAAAATAATTATTCTTAGAAACAGGACTAACAACGAAAACAACATCTTTTTCTAAAGATAAAACATTATCTAAGATAACTAAGTCATCAACAATGTCAAAGAACTGTAAATTCTTAGAAACTAAAGAAACACTTTCTTCTCTATCAGAATAAGAAATAACTGCGCGAATCACTTCAGAATCAACTAAAAAAGAAGATTGACTCTCAACTAAATAATTAAGCAAATCAGAAGATTCCCTACGAGAAAGATTAAAATTTTCAAGTTCCAAATACTTCTCAAAAACGTTCCTAGCTAAGAAAGAATCATGAGTTTCTTGATAAGAAACAGAATCAACAATTTCAAAACTTAAAGGAACATCTTTTAAAACATTGTTAGCTTCAATAATAAGCTTAGACACAGCCAAATCAAATTCAGCATAAGACAAATCCTTAGATTCTAATTTAGATAATTCGGACACAACATTATTTAATTTATTCTTAGAAGCCACAATGTCAGATAATAATCCAAGACTTTGAGTAATCAACAATTCCTTCTCTGAAGATAAACGCTGAATCTTAGATTCAGCTAAATCAACATCTAAAATCAAAGCATTCACGAAACTAATCTTATCTTTTAACTCAGCTCTTAACTCAGAAGCCAAACCTTTAACTTCAGAAGACTCATCCCTATAAGGAATAAAAGTAATAGCAACCTCGTTAGATAAAGGACCTTCTTTGTGAGCATGATTAACCGCGCTAACCTTATAATAATAAGCCTCACCATACTCAACATCATAATCAAAATAATAATTCCTAGAAGTAGTAGCTAAATAATGAACATAATCAACCCCACCCCTATTTGATTTCTTATAAATCTTATACTCTTTAATTTCATCAAATAATTCATCTAAGTACTTCCAATTAAGAACAACCCTATCAGATTCAACGAGAGCCTCAAAACTAGAAACCCTAGAAGGAACATAATTATCAACAATAAAAATCTTACCAGACGTTATTTCTGTACCAACCAAATTAGTTTTATCAACTCCCTTAAAAGTAAAAGTTCCAATTCTTCTTTTATCAGCTTCCTGAATAACCATGAAACCAGCCCACCTATTACCAGAACCAGTAAGAGTAATACTCCTAGGACTAGCATCATCATCAAAATAATACTTAAGCTCAGGCTCACCAATCAAATCCTCAGAAGCAATAACTTCCACTTCTATTATACCTGCTCTTAAAGGAGAACTAGGACTTAATATAATATCAGCAGAAGGAAACAAATTAACATCAACAACAAAAGAAGCTTTTGACTCAACACCAACAAGTGACTTGCAAATAACATGAACTTTGTGCGTTCCTTGAGAAAGACTAGGTGTTTTACCTTCATGAACAAAATCATCAACTGATTTAAATGTGTAAGTCATACTTGAAAATGATTTGTTAGATAAATCATATTTGCAAACAGAAGCTAAATCAGTTTCTAAAGAAACATCAAGAATTCTTGAATTAATATTAACGTTCTCTAAGCCAGAAATAACAGGACTTCTAGCAATAACAACAGAAGAAGAAATACTAGATTCATTATCTTCAACAGAGAACAAAATATCTAAGTAACCAGAAGAATCAAAATTAGAAATCCAAGAAAACAAGTAATCAGAACCATCAAGAACTAAAGTTCCTTGAGAAACATTTTTAGAAGCAGAAACTTCTGATACGTTTCCAGAAATACCTAGATGAAAAGAGATAGCTTCATTATTCTCAGCTTTAATCAATGAAGAAACATCCATAGATAAAGCAGTTCCAAAAGATAGAGAAACAAGTAACAAAAATAAAACTAATACAATGTTTAAATACAAGTCCTTCTTAGTTTTTATTTTTAACATTTTATCCTTTACCTTTCTTTTTTGAACCAATACTTTGAGATGAAATAACATCAGAATTTTCTTTTTTTAACGCTTCTAGAATAGCTTTCTCTATGAAATCATTAAGCGTAGAACCCTTAAGAATAGCAATTATTTTAGCTTTAGTATGTATTTCTTCATCTAATCTTATGTTAAGCTGTTTTCTTGCCATTAATAACCATCAAATCCTAAATTGTTGCTATTCTCTAAATTATTTATAAATAATAAAAAAAATAATAGCTATCATTATATATAAATATTTCGATATAAAAATATTTTGCTAATTTGCTAGCAGGTTCTTTTTTTAAAAAAAGAAAAAAAGAAAAAAATTAACTAGAAGAACCATCCTGCTTCTTAGACTCATCACTTTTAGCTTCATCACCAGATTCTTCACTTGATCCATCACTCAATTCCTTGCCTGATTCTTTACTTGATTCCTTTTTTGATTCCTCACTTGATTCATTATCAGACAACACAGGAACCGAACCATCCGCAGAAACATCCTCCTTCTCAGGATGCTTAAGAGCATCCTCAAAAGCATGAATACGCACATCTAATTCTTGCTTAGACTCAAAAGCAGAATAAAGAAGAGAAATATTATCCTTCAAAGAAGAAAGCTCAGGATGACTCTCAACAGCCTTAATAAAATCAGCATTCTTATCAAGATCTTTAATCTGATTCAACAAATCCTTCTCAGTCTTCAAAGAATCCTTGCCATCAATATACAAATCATAAAGACGCAATAAATCATCATAAATCTTCTTAATTTCCTTCACACTAGACAACAAATCACCAAACTCATTCCTGCTGTTCAAAGCATAAATCTGATTAGAAATCTCAGCTTCAGACCTAGCAATTTCTTCCTTTTGTAACCTAGACAAAAGCAACAAATGCTTATAATGCGTATTATTAAGCAAACTAATCTTTAACAATTTTTCACGCTCAGAATACTTCAAAAAAGCCAAAAAAACATTAATAACAATAGGAGAAATCAAAACAAAAACAAAAAGCAACCACAAATTATTATAATAAACGTCTTTGCACAAAAAGAAAAAATAATGATACAAATAAACAATAACAGAGAGAACAGAAGCAATAATCAAAAAAGTATAAACTTTGTGCTCAGCATGAAAAATAGCCAACAACTCCTCAGTTTCCTCAAGCTTCTTTTTCTTAATACTACTCTTCTCAGCCTTGAGAAAAAATAAAGGAACAAGAACAATAATAGCAAAAAGAACCAAGAAAAACAAAGATTCCACACTAAAAAAAGGAAGACGCAAATCACAACGCGCAACAACACCTGGCTCCTCTATCCTAGGCCTATCAATTAAGTCAGGAGGCAAAATCGCTTCAGCATCATAATCACAAAACCTCTCCGTTTCAGGCTTATCATCATCCGTACCACATTGATTAACATCAACACAATCCCTGTACTGAATACCTGAAGGAAGACAAAGACCCCAATCACCACAACTCCAAGACTCAACACAATCATCAATTAACTCATCTTCTTCAACTATATCAGGACCAAATCCAGGAGTATCAGGACCAAAAGCAGGCGCGCCAGGATCAAAACCAGGAAAATCAGGCGTCGGAGAATCAGAAGGATCAGACGCGCCAGGAGAACTAGAAGGAGGTGGAGGCGCAGGACACTCACCACAATCCTCAGGACAAGTATTACAATTTTCATACGAATCACAAAAACCATCACCACAAATAAGAGGAGGCGCGACCAATATCAATCCTTGAAATTTGCCACTTTCCCAATGCAAAGTACCAATACCCTCAACAGAATTATTAAAAAGAACAGACGCAGGAAAACCACCAACTCTAAACCTTATTAATTCACCAGGATACGCACCACTCACAGAAGGAGAAGTATTCTCGCCCAAACAAGACATAGTACCAAAAAAACCATAATTAACAACAGAAAAACTACCACAAACATCCCCTTGAGAATCAACAGCTTGAATAACCATGCCAGGATTAACAGGGACATTAAAAAGCTTAGCCGCGCCATAAAGCTCCATAGGCAAAGGCGGATGACTAACAACGAAAGAAGATAACAAAATTACTAAAACCAAATAAACAAGTAATCCTCTACGAAAAATAAAACTCACCAAGTCACCACCCAATCAACATTTTGATTAACATAAATCCAATAACCATAACCAGGAACAAAATAATCCAAAGAACTATTACCTTCTTTAAAATGATGCAACCACGAATAAGAACCATTAACTAATTGAAACGAATGAACACTAACATAATAATCAGAAATAGAACTCAAAGCATCAACTATTTCAAGCTCCGTTTCAGAAGGATAACCCACAAGATTCCAACCAGAACGAAGATTCATAGTAGAAGTATTAAAACGCAAACCCTCCGCGAAATAAGTACCAGGTTCATTCATGTAAACAAAGTAACCTCTACGCCTATCAAAAGAAGTAGAACTAGTCTGAATCGTCCAATTAGGCAAACTAGGATTAAAACTATTCCAAGGATCAACATTATTAAGAGGATTAAAATAAAAAATGTACTCAAAATTCAAAGAAACATTATTCACATCAGACAAAGCAGAAGAAAAATTTTTCACCCCAGTCTCACAAGGAAACGAAACCACGTTTAAACCATCATCCAAAAAAACAGAACAAGTCTCAGGAGACAACTCCAAAATCCTAACCCTAGCAACAGTAGTCAAACCAGTAAAAGTCTCAACTAATTCAGAAGAAATAAAAAAAGACAAAAAACCAAGAAACAAAACCACGACGACAGCCAACAAACTAACAAGAGCGCGCATCTTCAACATTAATCATCACCCTCCTCAAAGTCTATGTACCACTTCTTAGCCTTAGAATCAAATTTGAATACGACATTTTGCTTTTTGTCTAAATCCAATTCAAAAAGTAAAGGCTTAGGAATCGTAGTTTCAAAAGAATGACCCCTAGTATAAAGCTTACGTTTAAATTTCAAAAATACATCACAAACAACAAAAGAACAAAACCCATATAAATACTTTACTTATAAATTTACTTACATATTTACTTACATTGTTTTGTGTAAAAAAAGAAAAAAATCAAAACAGAAGCTTAATCCACAACCCTAAGAAATGAGTTGAAATAATAACAACAAAAGCTAAAACCCAGTGCTGAAAAATGACTTTCAAAGGATTCTCTCTTTGTTCCAAAGCCAAAAAATAACTAAGAACACCCAACAAAAACAAACCCAACCCAACACTAACAAGAACAGCCAGATTTAAACTAAACAAAAGCAAAGGAACAACAAACAAAGAAGAAAAAAACATCTTAGACAAAAAAGTAAACAAAGAAATCTTCCACGCCTTAGAATCACTTCTAACTTCGGACTCCTTAGAAATGTGAATACTAAGAGAATCAGATAAAGAATCCGCGACCGCGATAATAATCACGCCACCAATAACCGCCACAGCAGAACCCGTACTCGCATTCAAACCAACCATTAAACCAAGAGTAGTAAGAATACCAGAAACTAATCCAAAACTAAACCCGAACCTAAACGAACCACTATTCCAAAAATTACCCTTCATTTTTTAATCACCACAAAAAAAAGAAAAAAAATTATAATTTGTGCCCACACTTCTTGCACTTCTTCCTAAAATAAGGATTCTTCTTCTTACAATGCTTGCATTTCTTCGTGATGAAGAATAAAAGAAGTAACAAAATTATTAGTATTATCAAGATTATTAACATCAAATCAACAGATTCATACTTGAAGTCAAACAATCCTTCCTTGACTTTAATCAAAGAATTCTCACGCTCACCATAAAGAACCTTAACGCGAATCTTCTCATTAAAAGGAATATCTTCTTCCTCCATCGTTGTATCAACACTAATAGTTCCTGATTTACCAGGCCTTAAACTAATAATTTGATCAGTACCAAAAATAAGAGATTCACCATCAACTATCAACTCCACAATTTCAGCAGTAGCATAAACATCAACATCACCTATGTTCCTAACCTTAATCAAGAATCGGCTATTCCTAGCACTAAAAGAAACATCAACAATATCCAACTCAGCACCATCAATAACACTTATCTCAGAAAGAGGAACAACGGTTTCAAGAGTCTGCTCCAACGCCTTAGGAGACTCACCATAAATCACGCTAAGCTCTAAAGACTTATTATCACCAAACAAATCAATACGCTCACCATCACCATCAAGCAAAGGATAAATAACAGTCTTAAAATCATTACCATCAATAAACGTAGGAATAACATCAATTATATCAACAATACTAGAACTCTGACCATCAGTGACGCGCATACTAATAGGTAAAAAATAAGTAGAAACAGGCGCAAAATTCCTATAAGTAACCTCTAAATTATTAGTAGCAGTATTAACAACCGCGACGACAATACCAAGATTCAAATCATACCTAGGAATAGGAAACCTATCAAGATCCTCAACTTGCGCAATCGCGCCCTCAGGAACACGAGCACCCTGACCAAACTTAACGAAAACACTAAGACCAGTTTGACGCCTAATAAAAGTAGCCGCGCCAATCAACTCATTACCAATAAGCGTACCAACCTCTAATTCGCTCCTAGAAATATAACTCCTAACTTGATCAGGCACGTTAGCAAAGCCAATAAACAAAACAGGATCAGCACCACTCATAATACTAGACTCTATGAACTCCCCATTAGTAAGAATCACTTGGCGCCTAGACTGACCATGAATGCTACGATAAACCTCTTGATACTTCTCAACCAAAATAATGTTATTATCAAACCTATCACCAGTATTAATAATTAAAGGATCATAAACTTCTAAAGAAGACCTTAAAGACCTATCCACTTGACCATAAATAATTAATTCACGAACATTCCTATCCTCTAAAACATTAACTATTTGATTAACATTATTACGATTAGAAAACAACACATAATAACGACCAAGAGAAGCCAAAGGAGCAACAGAGATAGCATTATAACCATAAGAATCATCAACAATTATGAACTTATCAACACTAGGAAGCAAATCAAGAATCTCTAAGTTACCACTCCTAACCCTGAACTCTTGAATATTCTGAAAACCCTCATTAACAAGAATAGGCTGATAATTAGCAATATAAGGATTATTCCTAGACGTAAAAACTTCGATGCTCTCAGAAGCACGAGAAATACTACCAAGAATAATAGACGCGTGCCTAGTACTAGTCAAGAAATGACCTTGCTTACCATCAAGACGAGCATAAAGCAAACCAGAATAAACATCGCGCCAATCAGCAGAATTAACAATTACTTGAGGAGCAGCAAATACAACAGAAGAAAACAAAATCATCAAAATCAAAAAAGACAACAGTAATTTCTTATTCACTATTAAAACCCCCCCAAAAAAAATGACTTATTCAACCATATTTAAACTTTTCTATGAGATTTCAAATCCTTATTAATAATCAAAAGAAAAACAGATAAAGAAATAAAAAAGAATAATTCAAAAATACCAGTCATACCAAAAACAGTAAGAGTAAAAACAGAACCACCAACACAAAACAAAATCAAACGAAAAGACTTAACAGACAACTCCTTATCAACCAAAGATAAATACTTAGAAAACAACAACAAAGAAACAATAAGAAAAACAGCGAATAAAACACCTAAAACAGCGTGAATATTAAAATCTAAACTTCTCAACTCCTTAGGAATAGGTTCATCATGAATAGTAGGAACAAAAACAGTTAAAATCAAAAAAATAGCAGAAAAATACAGAAACCTATACGCTTTCTTATTCTGAAACTTAGTTCTCCTAAAAATGTGAATTATAACAAAAAACAACAAAACAGCAGTGATAACACCCCAAATAATAAAAGACTTCTGAAAACCATACCAATTACCAATCATACTAAGCGTATACTCAAAAGGCGACTTCTTCAAACCAAACAACAAAGTATAAACAGGAATAAAAATAATAGAAAACAAAACTAAGTACTCAACAAACAAAACATGAACAAAATTCTTATTTGAACCAATCATAAAAAAAAAGAATTAAGAAAAAAGCTTATTAATGTTTTGCTTAGCAACAACCTTGTTTTTAGGAAACGAAGCAACATTAAATTTTACATGAAAACAATCACCAGAATCGGTTAATTCAAAAAAATCTTCGAGAATCCCAGGTTTTAACAACCTCAAATAAAAATCAAGATTATCATCTAACCTATTATCTTGAGCACACAAAAAACCCTTATCCTTAACAGACAAATTATTAACCAAATTATTCAAAGCAACACCCAAATGCCTAGGCTTCTGCAAAAACAACTCAAAAATAATAATTTTATCATCAAAACCTTTAGCGACACACCTAGAAATAACTAGTTTCTCACGCTCCAAATCCTCAAAACTAAAACCAGCAACCCTAAGAAGACCTTCCTTAATTAGTTGTTCATCCTCCCCAGACTTACAAAAAACCCTAACAACGAAATTATTAATCAATCTCAATTACTTACCCCTACTCCTAGACTCAAAAAGAGCAACAGCGATACTAACAACAGAAGACTGAGACTCCAATAAACGCTTCTCAAAAACAATAAGCTTAGCATCATCAATACATTGCTTCATCAAAACAACATCCTTCTTATCAACAACTTCACCCACGAATAATCAATCCTCCTTCTTAGAATGAATCGCAATAGGCGAACTACCCCCATGCCAAGTAAACCTAGGCCTAACCCTCATAGGATATAATTTCTCGTTAGTATCATCAAAAATAACCGCGGCACCCTTCTCCCTAGGCAAATCATCCAACTCACCCACTAAACCAGTACGCATATAACTCTGCATCAAAGTACCAAGAGCCTCAGTATCAAGCTTAGCAGTAATCCTATGAGCAAGAACCGTGTCAGACTGAGTCATAACATCCGTATGAATCTTACCAGGTTGCTGAGTAGCAAGAATCAAAGAAATACCAGGCTGACGACCCTCCCTAAGAATCGTAATCAAAGGATCAGTAGCAAGAGTCTTCTCATCCTTAGGCAGAAACTCATGAGCCTCATCAATCACTAACCAAACCAAAGGCTCCTCTTGCTTCTCCTTATAATCATCAGAATAAGGATTCATAGCTTTATGCAACTCAACGAATTCCTCATCCTTACGCGCAACCATCCTCTGCACGAATAACTTATCAGCAATAAGACCAACAACCAAGTTCTTAATATTCCAAGAACCAGACATAGTAGCATAACAAGACAAATCAAGAACAGTTACTTGACCAGCCATAGCCAACTTAGACAAAGGCGTACCGCGCTCATCAAACAAACCCCACTTATCCGCAGACAAGAAACGATTCTTCGCCGCACTCTTAGTAACAGGATCAGAATCCTTATCATCATCGATGCGCTTAATAATATCTTTAACACTATAATTATTACCTATCTCTTTTAATTCATAAATTATACGCTCAATCAAAACACCAACATGATCCTCAGGCTTAATACCAAAAGTAGTAATCCAATCACCACCATTCAACTCAGAAGGCTGAATAGAAAAAGGAAAATCAGTAGGAATATTCTTCTCCCTAAAAGTATCAAAAAAACCAGTGGGCGTAAAAATCTTAACATCCAAACCCTTAGGTTCTAAACCCCACTCCTCTAACAAATCCTTATCTTGCTTATTAGGATACTTCATAGTCCAATAAACACCCATAGTATCCAACAAAATAATAGAAACATTCTGCTTAACTTCCTCAGGCAAATCAGAAACACCCTCCGCGATAACACCTAACGTATAAGACTTACCACCACCACGCTTACCACAAATAAAAATGACGTGACTACGCGTAACATCCATAAAAACACGATTAGACAAAGAAGTAGTCCTACCCATCTTCACGTAGTGCTTACCAAGAAGAATAATGCCTTTATCACCAAATTTTTTTCTATCACTAGAATCTCTGCCAATAATTATATCATTCATACAAACAAGAATTACAAAGCTTACTTAAATATTTTTGGTGAAACAAACTAATAAAAATCCTCTAATTCATGAATCTGATCAATTTTTAATTCATTATGAATATCTTCCAACAAGAAAACTTCTTGAGGAGTAATAATAGGCTTCCTAAAATTAGCATGATCATCATACGCAATCCTAGGACAAGCAGTATTAACATAACAATCAACACTAACACCCTCAACGTAATCCTCATTAACATAATCACAACCAAAAATGTAAGCCTTCTTACCAAGCTTCTCTAATTTATCCTTAATAAACCTAGCAAATCTTAAACGAAACTGACCTTGCTTACCACTAACAAATATACCAAAAGAATTACAAGACTTAGCCTTAGCAACCAACGCGTACCTCTGCTTAATAAACAAATCACTAATAACTAATTTCTTAGATTTTCTATGAACAGGATCAATAACAAAAACATCAACGTTTTTATGAACAAAACCAAGATTATTAGGATGAAAATCACCATCACCAACAAAAACAACAGGCTCACCAACATCAACAATCGTAGAAGAATCACAACCAAGAACATGATTATTAGTTACGTGACTAGAACTCTTAGAATCAAGAACAACAACACCTATTTTTTTTAATTCATCCTTAATTCTAGGAATTTCATCCAAAAAATTAATAGTAGTAACGAGATTAACAGAACCTAAATTTAATTTTTTAACTTCATCAACCAAAAAAAATAATTCTTCATCATTAAACAAATAAGAAACATGAACAAACAAAGTCTTAATCTTAGGCTTGCCCATAAAAGCATGACCAAAATGAATCAACAAATTACAACCAAACTTCTTAGCTTCCTCATCTCTTAAATCACACGCACCATACATAGGATCAACAAATAAAACAGGATCAAAATCACACAATTCATCCAACACAAGAGTAGAATACTGCTTCAACCCCTCAGGGAGCTGAACAGCCACAGGCTTATCATCACTTGATAAAGAACTCTTTAATTTTTTCAATTCCACCAATAATCTTTCCTTGTACATAAAAACAAAGAAATATTAATTATTATAAATAATTAGTGAAAAAAAAAACAAAAGAAGAAACATTTATAAGTTCGCTCTGATAAATTAAGAATAAAAAAGGTGATTTAAATAAGCATAAGCGAACCAATTCCAACAATAGAAGTACGTCATAAAGGAATATATGATTTAGACGCTATTTACAAAGGATTAAGACATTGGTTCAAAGAAAGAGAATATGATTATGATGAAAAAAGATACAAAGACAAAGTCGCGGATTACGGAAACGAATTAGAAGTAGAAATGCGCGCAGAAGTAAAAATAAATGACTTCGTAAAATTCAACGTCGAAGTTGACGGAAAATTCTACGGAGTAAAAGAATTCGAAGCAGAATACATGGGGAATAAAAGAAAAGTAAACAATGGACAATTCTTCGTAAAAATATCAGGCCAAGTCACTTATGATTATCAAGGAAAATTTAAAGGAAACATAACTGAGTACTTCCTAGAATTATTAGTAAAAAGAATACTTAAAAATTATTACGACATAAAATATGTAGACAGACTATACTATGATTTGTACACTTTGCAAACATTAATTAAGGAGAAAGTCTATATGGAAACAGCGAGCAACGCTTACTGAGGCAAAAAAAATGACTGAATACAGAAATTTAACATTCGGAGAATCTTTTTCATACAAAGGATTAATAGATGTTAAAGGACTTTACAGATTAATAGATAAATGGTTCAAAGAGCACGGATATGACAAATTCGAAAAATGGAACTTCGAAGAAGTGTACGAAGATGGAAAACAAATAACTCTTAAACTTCACCCTTACAAAAAAATATCAGACTACGTAAAAATAGAAATAAGAATAAACGCGGTACTATCAAAACTAAAAGAAACAACTATTAATCAAGACGGCGTAAAAATAACACTGATGAAAGGAAATGCGAAATTCACATTTGACACTTTCGTAGTAACTGATTATGAAGGTCATTGGAGTGGAACACCCTTCTATTTCTTTCTAAAAACATTAATGGACAAATTCATATACAAATCATATACAGACAGATACGAAGAAACACTAATCAGTGATAAAGACAAAATAAGACGAGAAATAAAGAGTTTCTTAAACATGACTAGGTTCGGAGAAGTATAAACAAAAATTTAATAAGATTTTTATAGTAATCAATAATAATAAACAATATGTTCTTATCAAAAACACTTAAATTCTATAAGAGAATCGAAGTAAGAAAAGCAATATTAGAACAAGCAAAAGATAAAGAAGTCGCAATACACTTCAAAGATTTTTTTGGAAAAAGACCTGATGCATTATTTTATGAAGCAGACATATTAGAACTAGCAAAAAAGAAAGCGACAAGTTTTCACTGCTCAGAAGAACTATGGACTAATCCTTTAAGCATAAGCAGCGATATGAGAGCAACAGAGCTTAACGCGATAAGAAAAGGATGGGATTTAATCCTAGACATAGATTGTTATCATTTCGCGTACAGCAAAATAGCTGCGCACTTATTAATAAAAATACTTAAAGAACACGAAATTAATAGTGTTACGTGTAAATTCTCAGGAAACAAAGGATTCCACTTAGCGGTACCTTTTGAAGCATTCCCAGAAACAGTAAATAATAAGCCAACAAAAGAATTATTTCCTGACGCGCCAAGAAGAATCGCTTATTATTTACGAGATATATTAAAACCAAAACTCGAAAAAGCAATAATGAAATTCGAAAAAAAAGACATAAATAATGTGTCAAAAAGAACAAACATACCAATAAATAAATTAATACAAATAAGAAAAGAAAACAACGAAGAAATAAGAATGTTAGACGTTGAATCATTCTTAGAAATAGACACAGTCCTTATAGCTCCAAGACACTTATACAGAATGCCTTATTCATTCCATGAAAAATCAGAACTAGTAAGCGTGCCTGTAAGCATTGATAGAATATTAAAATTTTCAAAAGAGGAAGCCAAACCAGAAAACGTGAAGTTCGACGTGCCATTCTTAGAAAGAAAAAACGTTAAGAAAGGAGAAGCAAGCACACTAATAATAAACGCGTTCGACACGCACCCAAAAGAACCAATACAAAACACGGAAAAAAAACATTTTGATTTACCAGAAAAAGCAGTGCCTGAAGATTTATTTCCGCCATGCATGAAAAACGCGTTACGAGGATTAGAAGATGGAAAAAAAAGAACTTTGTTCACAATGATAAATTTTTTCAAAGGAGTAAACTGGGAATTTGACGCGATTGAACAAAAAATAAAAGACTGGAATATAAAAAATCCTGAGCCACTAAGAGAAGTATACTTAAAAGGACAATTATCACAATTAAGAAAACAAAAAGAAGCAATACCCCCTCATAATTGTAAGTCATACTACGAAGACCTAAGAATATGCACACCAGATAATTTTTGTTCAAGAATTAGAAACCCCTTACAATACGCAGTACTAAAACAAAAAATGAACACGGAACAAAAATCAAAAGGCAGACCTAAATTAACAGAAGAACAAAAAGAAATGAGACGAAAATACAGAGAAAAAATAAAAAAAACTAATCAATAACAGCCGAGAATCTTTCAGCACCACACATCACCAACATGATGATGTTAGGATTAACAAATTTAGTATTTCTAAGAGTGTTCTTGTCAGTACTAGAAGGCGCGCACCTCTTAAAAGGATGAGTGTGCAACATGATAATTGTGTCATCAGAACAAGGAGCGTGAGACACATAATTCCAAGCTCTTTCAAAAACCCTAGGCTTATAATAACCTTCAACGAAGTATTCATTACCTTTAACTTCCCCTAGCAAACAAACAGCCCTTTCATCACCTAAAGGATTATATAATTCTTGAAGAAAAAACAAAGTCTCATCATCAAAAGAAACAATTACTTCATTCCTAAAAACGACTGTGTTAAAATCATCAATTCTAGAAGAACCAGCCAAACCAAAAATGTAACTATAAACAGGAGAACCAAGATACAAAAAAGAAAGCATTAACAAAACAAGAAAAGAAGCAACCAACACATTAACAATTCTTTTAAAAAGAATACTACTTTGATGTTCTTCTTCTAACTCTTCATCAGATTTATCTGCTAATTCTTGTTTAGCTTTTCGCAAATCATCAAGAACAAGATCTTTCTTCATAAACAACAAGAAAAAAATAAGAATATAAAAAATGTGTTAAAAATTTAGTTCTAAAAATTTTTTATGAGCAAGACGTAAAGGCATCATGACTGGCACATAAGTGTAATCTGTCCAAAAATCAAGAAATTCTTTTGTTTGTTCAATGAAACCTAATTCAACCAATAATAAATTATTAGATAACTTAATAGCTTCTAACTCTTCAATCATGCCTTTATTTGAACGTCTACCATTTAAAACATAATAAAAATTAGTTTTTTTAGAATTAGACAAATTCTTAGTTTGATAAATAAATAAACCAAAAGATTTAAAACCTCGCTCTTCCGCAATAAATTTTTCTCTAAACAAACTATAACCCTCGAAAAAAACACCTTCTCTGGCCTCAAAAAACTCGTCGATTAATTGAATCTTAGTTTTAGATAATAAAGAAACATTAACTATTATTTTTTCCAAATTTTTCCTTAAATCATACTCTAAATCTTTAGATACTTTATTTTTAAAAACTAAAAGAATATCTACGTCCTCAGGATTTTTTTTACCCCTCATTAAAGATCCAAATAAAATAATGTCGTCTAAATCTTTAACTTTTTTATAAGATTTACAAATCTTTACTAATTTTGTATGTATCAATTTCTTTTTCCACCTTTTGTTTTATTCTCTTACAAGTTTCAAAATCAGTTATTTTAGAATATGTATCTCTATAAGTTGAAAATTCTTTATCTAATTCAATATATGTTTTAGGAAAATAAGATTCCAACATTCTAAAACGAACATTATGATCTTTAGGAGATTCCCCTATTTTTTCTTTTAAAATAAAATCTTGCAAAACAAACCAAGTTTTAAAATAAAGAATTGTAGCACTAGTATAATCTTTCTGTTTAAACAAAGTATCTGCTGATTTTTTAAATACTAAAATTTGATTCTTCAAAACCATGTTATAATATATAACCAATAAGACTTATTTAAATATTTTGGTTATAACATATAACTTTTGTTGTGTATTAAAAAAAAGCAGAAAGAAAGTGAGGACGAAGGGATTCCTCGAACGAAATTAAGAGGTGCCAAAAACTGAAAGTTTTTGAGCATGTTCAAATCCCCTAACAAACAACAATACCAATAAACAAAAAAGAAAGTGGGGACGGAGGGATTTGAACCCCCATCGGCCGGTATCTCTCACTTCTAATTCATACCGTAACATTAATCATCGTCTTTCGACTCATCGCTCCAAAGCACTGGAGCCGGCTATTCTAGCCAGGTTAAACTACGCCCCCGCATAAAACAAGATTATAGAAGAGTTTAAAAAAGTTTTTTTTATTCAATATTAATATATTCTTCCAAATCAGCACGAATCTTAACTTTTTCTAGTTCACTAAGCTTACTTTGCTCAAACAATTTTTTTTTCTTAGTCCTATCAATTTTTTCACGCAAAGCCAACCTAATAAATTCTTGAACACTAGAAAAGCCTTGTTCTTTAACAAACTTATTTGTTTCATTTAATAAAGTGTCAGGAATCCTCAAACTTATTAATTTATTAGCCATAAATAAAACAAAAACAAAACAAATATATAAATGTTATCAAATGACATCAAAAAACAACAAATTCTTTTTTTTTAAAGACGAAAAAAACACAAAAACACAAAAAAATAAGAAAAAAATATAAAAGAAAAAAAACAAACTAAAAAAAGAAGAGGGAAACAAATTTGAAACTAAGATTTAATCTGCCAGCCGTATTTGAAGATAAAATAAAAATAGAAGGTGGAACCCCTGAAGAAAATAGAGTATTAACCTCCACAGATAATCAAGGAAACGCTGAATGGAAACCACTAACAGAAGTACTAGACTCAGTCAGCGGACTATACCACGAAGGAGACGTACAACCAGGACAAATCACGTTCTGGACCACGACGCCACACACAGTAAGTGGAAACAACAACT
>Ga0334882_1000732_pt1 | contig 47012 bp, 45 predicted proteins | sample GraSluR1_MG_5_FD_207226 | JGI IMG/M metagenome (GOLD analysis project Ga0334882, IMG submission 207226) | Sludge microbial communities from methane-producing bioreactor in Wageningen University, Netherlands - Granular Sludge_15_04-R1 | ecosystem: Engineered > Bioreactor > Anaerobic >... | reverse complement strand
CAAACTATAGGTTTTATCTGCTTTCAACTATCTGAATCTCCACTCCATCTGGATCTTCTATAAAAAAGAATCTGACTCCCGCTGAAGGTGAGATAGGTCCTCTTTTAATTGAAATACCTTTCTCTTTCATATATTCAATAATTTCATCCAGTGAGTTTACTTGAAATCCAATGGAAATTCCCCTGGTCTGAATCCGTGAATTATTATCTCCACTGCATATCAGTTCAACTTTAGGCCCATCTTTTTTCCCAATCATTGCAATATCAATTCCTGGATTTGGACTAAACCTTTTAAAAATTTCAATTCCCAGAAGTTCGTTATAGAATTTCAAAGATTCCCGCATGTTTTTTACACTTAATGTTATCCAGCATAAATTCACATTATCTCCTCCTTTTGATGAGTAATTCAAATATATTACACCCATATTATAGCATATAAGAAAATCTCTATGGAAAACACAGATATGCAATTTTTTGTGATATACTATCATGGAGGTGGTAATAAAATGGGAATAGCCATAGTAACTGGTGCTTCAAGTGGATTGGGCAAAGAATTCGTCTATCAGATTGCCTCTAAAGAAAAGAATATTAATGAGATCTGGGTTATTGCCAGGCGGGAGGAACGTCTAAAAGAACTGGCTGACAAGGTTGACATTCCGATTCGGATTCTGCCGCTTGACCTTGCCAAAAGGGAAAATATCGATTATTTTATAGAATATCTGGAAACACGGAAACCTCAAATCGACATGCTGGTAAATGCTGCAGGATTCGGGAAAATCGGCAGTTACAGTGACATAAGCCGTCTGGACAATGACAATATGATAGGTTTGAATTGTCGCGCTGCCGTGGATATGACTACAGCAGTATTACCATATATGAAAAGAAAAAGCCGCATTCTTGAGATCTGCTCAACATCGGCCTTTCAGCCCTTTCAGTATCTGAATGTATATGCAGCTACCAAAGCATTTCTTTACAGGTACAGCAGAGCTCTTAGAATAGAGCTGCTGCCGAGAGGTATACATGTAACCGCAGTATGTCCCTACTGGATCAGGGATACTGAATTTATCCCCAGGGCAAGACACAACGGAAATGAGAAAAGAATTAAAAATTTCATATTTGCAGGCAAAGCAAGAAATGTGGTGATCATGGCACTTAATGACAGCAAAATAGGTTTTCCTGTATCTACTCCGGGGCCAGTATGTTTTATTCACAGGATAGCGGCCAAATTCATTCCCCATGAAATCATGATGTGGGTATGGGAATTGATAAGGAGACTATAATCCCATCTACTACCCTTTTATTATTGTGTTTATTGCACAAAATGATGTAATATATATTATAATACTGGAGTTATATACCTACAAGACAGTATACAAACTATAATAAGTCGGAGGGGGAATACCATATGTCAATTAGAACTGTAAAAAAAATAGTAAAGGGAACTATTCAGCAGGATGGTGCAGGAGTAAAACTTTTACGTGTACTTGCCCTTGATACAGTCAAGGAATTTGATCCTTTTCTAATGCTGGATGTTTTTGATTCAGAAAATCCTTCAGATTATATTAAAGGATTTCCATGGCATCCTCATAGAGGCATTGAAACTGTAACATATCTTATTAGCGGGAAAATTGAACATAGTGATAATCTTCACAACAAAGGTATTATTGAGGATGGCTGCTGTCAGTGGATGACTGCCGGAAGTGGAATAATCCACCAGGAGATGCCTCAGCCTTCAAAAAGAATGCTGGGATTTCAACTCTGGATAAATATTCCCGGGAAAGACAAGATGTGTATTCCCAGATACCACGATATAAATGAAAACAGTGTGCCCAAAATAGAGGGAGAAGGCCTTACTGCAAAAATAATATCAGGACATTGTGGAAATACTCCTGGAGCTTTTAACGGAGAATACGTAAAAGCTGACATTTGGGATATTAATATGGAGACACAAGCTGAATGGTCTATTGAAACAGATATACAGTCTACTGTATTCATATATATTTTTAATGGATACGGATATTCCGGCAAAGATGAGAAAGATTGCATTAAAGAAAAAACTGCAGTTTTGTTCAATAGTGGAGAAGAAATTAGAATTTGCTCCGGTAAAGATGGAATGCGTTTTATAATATTTATGGGTAAGCCCCTTAAAGAACCTGTAGCCTGGGGAGGTCCTATTGTTATGAACACAAATGAGGAACTTGAAAGGGCCTTTAAAGAAATTGACAATGGAACTTTTATAAAGAATCACTGATTCCCATAAGAACAGCAGGTGATTTATAAATTACCTGCTGCAATTTCATTTTTTGACTATATATTTTTTACTCCGGGATATTTCTTGAGCATTATTTCATTTGCAGCCTCCAGGTTCTGAAGATATTCACAATATGATTTACTAAGTATTTTCATATTGCATACAAGAATTTCCCTATAACCACTTTTTTGTTGAAATGTCCTCATAGCTTGTTGAATTTTAGCAGCTGTTGAATTTTTATATTCATCCGAATTTTTATATTCAATATACTGTTCTATCTCCTCATGATGACGTTCCAGATAACCCCCGGTATCACTTATAACTTCAATAATATTATTATTCATTTCAGTTTCCAGTTCTGCAATGTCTATTTTACCGTTTACGCTTAAAAATGCTTCTAAAAATTTAGAGAGTTCCTCAGATAAATACAAATCTACATTATCAAGATAGTTGACAATTGCCTCATAAGCCTTCTGTTTTTCACAGGAATCAACAGATTCATTTAGAAATCTCCCGAAATGGAGAGTCAGAAATAAACCGTAGTCTCCGGGAAATGCAAATATAAGCTTTTCTTTTATTGTATATAAATTTTTATCATGAACCTGCATATAATCGAATTCCCGATTTATATCATAGTCTTCGATCAAGTTTGTCATAAATTTTTTTATGGCATCAAGGTGCTGTATTCTCAGTTCTGTAACATATCTGAATTTTGCCAGCTCTGACGGCTTATTTGAACTTGCCAATATTTTTTTAATACCTGCGGTGCTTATTCCACATCTTCTAAGAACCGATATTTCCTTAAGTGTAGATATATCATGGTCACTGTAATCCCTATAACCATTTTCAAGAATATGTGGGTTAATCAAACCTTTAGCCTCATAATATTTTATCGCCTTTTTTGTGAGTCTGCATTTCTCACATACTTCTTTTATCAGCATAGTTTTCCTCCCAATACTGTTTCTATTGCTTTTAAAACTATCTTAATCCAAATCCCAGGGGAACAGTCAAATCTTTATCTCATCAGCAACAAGCCCAAAATGATATTGGCGTTATTAAATTGTTTACCGGACTGATTCCAGCCTAAAAAAGAGAAACACTCTGCTTTCTTCTAAAAAAGCAAAGTGTTTCTGTGAAAAACGAAGGTTCTAAATTTTTCATTTAAAACCCTCGTCAAGCCACATAAGCGTTGGTTTTTAAGCCTTGCGTCTATTTTGGCATAATCCTTGATTTGGTGCGGATAACAGGAATTGAACCTGCATGAAGTTGCCTTCACTAGAACCTGAATCTAGCGCGTCTGCCAGTTCCGCCATATCCGCATGATTATAAACTCACATGACACGAGGTATATTATAACACAAACAAGTCAAGAAAACAATATATAAATTGCACTGATTTCTATTGTCTATAAATATGATTTATGATATCATAAGTACTATAAATTTTAAAAGGGAGTAACTGCCTGTATTGGTGATAAAGTCAACATACTGACCTTTGGGTCTGGCTTTATCGTGGCTGCTTTCAGTCAAAGTGAGACTTTTAATACAATGTTTTTGTTGTATTTTAAAGTCTTTTTTTATTGTTTTAAAAGGAGGTATTATTAAAATGACAGTAATTATCAAGGCACTGCTGCTCGTAGTTGCAGCTGAAATGGGTGACAAGACCCAGTTGCTTGCTATGGCAATGGCAAGCAAGTATAGGATAAAGCAGGTATTAACAGGGGTATTTGTTGCCACAATCCTCAATCATGCCCTTGCAGTAGCTGTTGGAAATTATTTAAGCTACATGATACCAATGGATACAGTAAAAATTGCTGCCGGTGCAGCATTTCTTGGATTTGGTTTCTGGACCCTGCGTGGAGATAAAATTGACGAGGATGGCAAAAAAAAGAGCAAATTCGGACCTGTTATTACAGTAGCAACAGCTTTTTTCCTGGCAGAAATGGGTGATAAAACTCAGCTCATGACAATAACCATATCTGCACAAAGCAGCCAGCCGCTACTTGTACTTATGGGATCTACAATAGGAATGTTAATTGCAGATGGAATAGGAATACTTGGAGGTGCATGGATGTGCAGACACATTCCCGAAATGTACATAAAATGGGCGGCAGGAATAATATTTATATTCTTCGGAACAATTACCATCTACAACGCCGTCCCTCTCTGGATGATTAATACTTTTTATATAACCATCTACATTATATCAGTAGCTGTATTGGCATATTTATTCGGAATTAAATTTTCAAATCTTGGCCAGGCCTGTACTATGCCCCGAAAAAACAACACAAGATAGTTAATACCTTGTTATGGCAAGGAGCTGCCCAAAAATCAATTTTGGGACAGCTCCTAAAAATTTTGGCAATTACCTTGAAGCAGCTGAATTGGAGTATAGATTAAATACAACATTCCCTCCGGAAGTATAGCCCTGTATATAAAGAGGATATTTGAAATCATTCCTGAATTTATAGTCTATATTTCCATAATCCACAGTTGCATCCATTCCCTCCTCAACATAGTGTACCGGAAGTGTGTGATGCACCCTTTCAGTGGATGTAAGCTTGGCCGCATTTACTGCATTATAGAGCGTTGTAGATACCTGACATATACCTCCTCCCAAGCCATCCTCCAGCTTATCGCCAATTATCACCGGAGCGGCTTTATAACCTTTAGCTGCAGTTCTTTCACCTACCACTCCATTAAAGCTGAACTCATCACCCGGCATGATCACTGTTCCATTTATACTTTTGGTGGCAAGGACTATATTATTTGCCCTCTGTGAGGATGATACTGAGCCATAGTTTGTACTAAAACTTGAAACAAGCGTATCCACTTTTTTCAAGTCACTGCTTTTTATCTGTGCAGAGGTAATTTTTAACCTGGCCTTTATATCAAGATTACCGGATACATCTCCATCTATTTTTGACAATAACTGCTTTTCAAGTTCTTCCTGGTCCAGTTTAATTCCATTTTGCTCAGGTGTTACATTAAATCCGATTCCACCCATACTTATAGTTGAATTTATAGGATCTCTATCTACTTCAGACGCAATTTTCTTGATTAATTCCTTAACTGGAGCTTTATTATAAAAAAATTTCAAGTTATAGTTTACCATATCAGGATATTTGATCAATTTATACTTCTTAAATATGTTGGCATCTTTTCCATAAGAATATGCTAAATTCACAGTATCATCCACATTAAACCTGGCATTAATGCGTGAATAACTTAAATTATAATTCATGTCTCCTGCCGATATATTTATTTTCTTGTTCTGTATTTTCTGAACAAAAGCTTTATTTAAAATGTCCCTGGCTTCTTGTTTTGTCCTTCCGGATAAGTCCAAATTTTGAATAGTTACACCCGGATAAATTAAATTGTCCCATTTTTTTATATCCTTATAGTTATATAATAAAATTCCTGTAATGACACTAAAAAAAATAACCAAACAAGAAATGATTATTACTGCCAATTTCTTTTTTCTTGAGTTTTTTCCATGTCGTTTAGATCTCCTTGAGTTATTTGTCTCTCCCATGTCCAATCACCTCTTTCCACAATTCACACATAATATTATACTATAGAGTTATAAACTTTTATATACCATACAGTAAAGTATATGTATTTTATGATATTATAAGTCTATAAATTATTTTATGGAGGCAGTATTTATGAAAGCAGAAATTTTATGTGTTGGAACAGAACTCCTGCTGGGAGATATAGTAAATACCAATGCCCAGTTTATTTCAAAAGAGCTGGCAAATCTAGGCATAAACGTATATCATCAATCCGTAGTAGGCGATAACCCTGAAAGACTTTTAGAAGAACTCCACAATTCCTTTAAAAGGGTCGACCTTGTTGTAACTTCAGGAGGCCTCGGTCCAACTCCAGATGACCTCACAAAGGAAATTGGGGCCAAGTATTTCAATAAAAAGATGATTCTTGACGATTACACTGTTGATAAGTTGAAAAACTATTTTGAGGCAATGGGAAGATCCTATCTCAAAGGAAACAATCTAAAACAGGCATACTTCCCGGAGGACTGCATCATACTTAAAAATGATCACGGAACCGCGCCTGGATGCATTATAAATGAAAAAGGGAAAATACTTATAGTTTTACCCGGACCTCCAAGAGAAATACATCCAATGTTTCTAAATTATGTACTCCCTTTTCTGAAGAACTATCAGGATGGAATTATCAAATCGGAAGTTTTAAGGATATATGGAATTGGTGAAGGTGAGATGGCCGAAAGAATAAGAAATCTAATAGACAATAGTAAAAACCCTACAATAGCCCCTTATGCCAAGGACAATGATGTAACGCTTAGAATAACGGCCAGGGCAGATACAGAAACTGATGCATTAAATCTTATAAAACCTCTCAGAGAAAAAGTAGAAAGAGCTTTTGGTGAAAATATATATGGATATGGAGAAACTTCAATGGAGGAGGTAGTATCACATCTTTTGATTGAGAATAATCTTACCATATCCACGGCAGAATCCTGTACAGGCGGGCTTGTGGCTGCAAAGCTGATAAATTGTACCGGTATATCTTCAGTATTTTTAGACGGAGCCATAACCTACAGCAACAGAGCAAAAATGTACAGATTACATGTAAAAAAGGAAACACTTGATAATTTTGGAGCTGTAAGCGAACAGACAGCAAAACAAATGGCCGAGGGCATAGCCAGGACTTCAAATACCGACATAGGATTATCTACGACGGGAATAGCAGGACCGGACGGAGGAACTTCTGAAAAACCAGTTGGCCTCGTATATGTAGGTCTTTATATAAAAGGGAAATTATTTGTAAAAGAACTTCATATTTCAGGAGAAAGAAACAGGGTAAGGAACAGGGCAGCTGTATCTGCTCTTGACTTTTTAAGAAGAACACTTGCAGGGAAAAGGGATAAGGACTAAATCAGTCCTTATCCCTTTCTCCATTAAAGTATTCGCAATAAGGTGCCACCGGACAGTGATCACAATCCGGTTTCCTCGATTTGCATATACGTCTTCCATGCCATATAAGATAATGATGGGAAATACTCCATTTGTCCCTGGGTATATTTTTCATGAGTTCCTCTTCAACTTTAAGCGGTGTCTTCCCCCTGCCAATGCCAAGTCTGTTTGATACCCTGAACACATGGGTATCTACTGCAATGGCTGGAACCCCAAAGGCGTTGGACAGAACCACATCCGCAGTCTTCCTTCCGACTCCAGGGAGTTTTATAAGTTCATCCATAGTATCCGGTACTTTCCCGCCATAATCTTCTATAATTGCCCTGCTGGCCGCAAGTATATTTTTACTTTTGTTTCTATAGAATCCACAGCTTCTGATTTTCTCCGCAAGTTCCGATTCCGTAAGTGTAATCATTTTCTCCGGAGTATTGAATTCCTTGTATAACTCATCTGTAACCTTGTTCACCCTGACATCGGTGCACTGGGCGGACAATATGGTTGAAACCAGCAATTCGTAAGGTGAATTGAACTCAAGTGCACATTTTGCCTCGGGATAGGTTTCCCCCAGTATTTCAAGTATTTTTTCTACATTTTTACTTATCATTTTTGCCACCTTCATTAAAGCTATATATGCCTCTATATTTCTCTGGTAGAAGTTTTGCTATCTCATACATCAAGAAATCAGTTGCCCTCTCTTCATATGCATGTTTTCCTTCATTTTTGTTTCTTTCCGGTATTTCAGTATACCTTCCTATATTGACTGTAATTTTAGCAGGGTGAAACTTCTCAAGCGCCATATCCTTGTCACTTATAGGCAAAAACTTTTCTGTGCCGTATATTCCTACGGGAACTACTGATGCACCGGTCAATTTCTGTATTAACACCAATCCCCTCTTTCCCTTGTTCAAAGACGCTGTTCTACTCCTGGTTCCCTCTGGAAATATAAGCACATTTTCACCACTTTTCAGGGCTTCCACCGTACTTGATATTGCCTTTTTATCAGCTGAATTTGGTTTTATAACTATAGTCCGTGCCATACTCATTCCCAATTTGGTTAAAGAATTATTGTTCAATTTCATACCTGCAACAAAGATCGGATTCTCATGTTTGAGCACTTCTCCAAGCACCAGCGCATCTGAATTACTAAGATGGTTGCATAGGAACAATATAGGCCTTTTTACATCATTCAAATTTTCTATACCTATTGTAGTTATATCAGCATATTTTTTTAAATATCCATTGAGTATTTTTTTCGATGCAAATCCCAGAAATCTTTGTGGAAGACATCCTATTAATTTTACCATAAATGGAGAAATCATAATGAAGCCACCTTTCCTCAATAAACCCTTATAAAATTCAACACCTATATTAAATTATAAGTTGAAAAGCTGTAAAAGTCTATCGTAATAATATTTTACATAAGGCGACCTCATATTTTTAATTTCTATCTCTTTACTCAGAGTAAACGCATTTATCAATCCATTTCTAATAATAATATTCTTCCCTCTCCAGCCGCAGGATGTCCTTCCATATTTCTGTCTGAATATTTTATTGTCCATATTTATAATTTCATTTAAATTTATGTGTTCCATAAAATCAAAGGGCTTAAATTCAGGTATATGTGAAAAATGCATATTTTTGTTATATGGACATACATTCTGACATACATCACATCCAAATAATCTTCCCTGAAATTTAAAAAACCATTCATCATCAATACTTTTTTTCTGAGTTATATACGACATACATATATTATAATTGTTTCTGCTTATAGCTTTAGTAGGACAAGCCTTCAAACACAAATCACAGCTCCCACATCCACAATTTAAAATATTATCAACATCAGCATCAATATCAATATCAGTTATTACTTCACCAAGAAACACATAAGAACCATACTTTGGAGTAATAAGTGTATTATTTTTTCCTATAAATCCGATACCGGCCAGTTTAGCTATGTACCTTTCAGGAAGAGCATTGCTGTCTACAAGAGCCACTGCTCTTCCGCCGATACTTTCTATAAAAGAACATATCATGTTCAAATATTTAAGTACAACGCCATGATAGTCCTCCCCCATGGTATAGAATGAAAAGCCTATATCACTTTTATATATTTTCGGAAATAAATAGGGAAAGGCAACAGATATTATTGTCTTTCCCCCTTTCATATATATACAAGGATCAATCCTCTTTTTTTCATCTTTTTCTTCAAATTCATTACTTATCAACTTTAAATTTCTATAATGAAAATAATCATACAGTTCATAGAATATTCTGCATTCAATAAATCCAACTGTATCCAGTCCTATACTATTACAATAGTCAACGATGGAATCCCTTACGGTCATATATTCACCTACTTTAAAGAAAAACTATATCATCATCTCATTATATATCTTTTTTCTCTTTCCTGCATAGTCATTTATCTCTATAACTTCGCATCTTTTTCTATATATTATTCTCACAGGTACACCAACTGCCGTACAATCCGATGGAATATCTTCAAGTACAACTGCATTGGCACCTATTTTGACTCTGTCACCCACAACTATTGGTCCCAGTAATTTTGCGCCACTTCCAATAAAGACATTGTTTCCAACAGTAGGATGCCTTTTACCAGTTTCCTTGCCTGTTCCACCAAGAGTTACTCCATGATATAAGGTAACATTATCTCCGACCTCAGCCGTCTCTCCTATTACAACACCCATGCCATGATCTATAAAAAGTCCCTTTCCTATTTTTGCTCCAGGATGTATTTCTATTCCGGTAAAGAACCTTGAAAGCTGAGATATTGCCCTTGCAATAAAAAACATTTTTTTATTGTAGAAAAAATGAGCTATTCTATAATGTATTAATGCATGGATACATGGATACAATAAAAATACTTCAAGTGAGTTTCTAGCTGCAGGATCATTTTTCATAGCATTTTTTATGTCATATTTCAAAATTTTAAAAAAATTCATAATCAAATCTTCCCTTCATTCAATCTTAAAATTCAAATGATTGATTAATACTATCCGGGCTTTAAGCCGCTCATAATTAACCCGAGTCCCGGATAGATATTAAAATCTAGCTTTACAACTCACACTAGGTTAAAGCTTTAACTATATAATCCCATTGATAGATATTTTTCTCCTCCATCAGGTGCTACTGTAACTACAGCTTTTCCACTTCCAAGTTCCTTGGCTACCTGCAGTGCAGCATATACATTGGCTCCGGAAGATATTCCTACCAGAATTCCTTCTTCTTTTGCCACAATTCTTGCATACTTGAAGGCATCTTCATCGGTTACAGTTATTATTTTATCAATTAATTCAGGCTTATATATATCAGGTACAAAACCTGCTCCGATTCCCTGTATTTTATGCGGTCCTGTCTGCCCTCCGGAAAGCACTGGCGAATTTGCCGGTTCAACTGATATTACTTCTATATTTTTGTCATGTTTTTTTAAATTCTCTCCTACTCCTATAACTGTACCACCAGTTCCAACACCTGCAACAAATGCATCCACCTTATCAAGATCCTTAAGTATTTCTTCTGCAGTTGTTTCATAATGTTTCTGTGGATTGGCAATATTTACAAATTGCTGTGGTATATAGAATCCTGGCTTATCCTTTGCTATCTCATAAGCTTTCTCTATGGCACCTTTCATTCCCTTTGTTCCATCAGTGAGAACCAACTCTGCGCCATAGGCCTTTATGGTATTTCTTCTTTCAATACTCATGGTCTCAGGCATTACTATTATAACTTTATATCCCTTCAATTTTCCTATCATGGCAAGAGCTATACCGGTATTCCCGCTTGTAGGCTCAACTATGGTATCACCTTTTTTCAACAAGTTTTCCCTTTCAGCTCTTTCAATCATTCCAAGTGCGGCTCTGTCCTTTATGCTTCCACCGGGATTGAACTTCTCAAGCTTTAGATACACATCTGCTGCCCCTTCTATTTTGAGATTATTTAATTTCAATAATGGCGTACTTCCAATCAAGTCTATAGCATTTTCAAATATCATTTATAGTCCTCCTAATATAAAAATTAATATTTTAAAATAGATTTTCAGCATATCAAAAAGCTTCATCTCTATGACATTCATATAGAGACGAAGCTCAAACTCCGCGGTTCCACTCTCATTGGACAAATAGTCCCAACTTAATCAAGCACCTTGTTAATGCTCAATCACTATAACGGGTGAACCCGATGCAGCCTACTGTTATTTCAGTACACGACTCAAAAGGGCACTTCATTTAAAGTAAATTTAGAAATCTCCCAGCATAAAATTTCCTCTCTTAAAAATTTGCCTTCAAATTACTTTCCTTTTTCAATGTCTTTTCAGTTTCATAGTATTTTATATTTACACTATATATTATACATCTAACTGCATTTTTGTCAATAAATTTTTAAATTTATCTGCAGAATCTATGCTTGCCGATAACCTTTATAAGTGGTCTTGACCATATCCATGAACTGGTTGCTGTTGCAGGGTTAAAGTAATAGATGGCCCCTCCGGACGGATCCCAGCCATTCAATGCATCCCTTGCAGCATTTATGGAGCTCTGCTCCAGATTTGCATGTATCTGGCCGTCAACTATGGCTGTAAAAGCTCCTGGCTGGTATATTACCCCTGCCACCGTAGATGGGAATTTGGAATCCCTTGTTCTATTGAGTACGACTGAACCAACTGCAACTTGACCCTCATAAGGTTCTCCTCTTGCTTCCCCATTTATGAGCCTTGCAAGAAGCAGTTCGTCCTGACTATTTGTGGATGCGTTTTGAGAGGATGATCCTGTATTTATACCGAGAGCCTTCAAAGTAGCATCTCCTGCTACCCCATCAGCTTTAAGCCCATTTTTGGATTGAAAATACTTCACTGCAGTAAAAGTCTGATATCCATATACACTGTCTATACTTCCATTATAATATCCCCAGTTCTTCAGTTTTGTCTGTATCCTGGCCACGGCACTGCCCTTTGATCCATAGTAATATGCTATTGCTTTTACTGCATTATTGTAGGGTGCTATGAACATAGAACTTCCCATATATGTGACAATAATTGCGAGAGCAAGTATCACTTCCCTTTTGAATCTCAGTATTTTTTTTGCCATACAAATATGCACCTCACATTCAATATAAATAAAACTGACTTCACATGTAATATACTTATATGGTGTGCATATGGCATAAAAAAATACATAATCAAGTAAACAATTTTAAAAGGACAATTAAAAAAACACCCTGCGAAAATAAAATGAAAACATACAGTACAAAATTCTGAAAACCGCGATTCACCCTGTCCTCCATTATTTCTGGGTCATTTGCAATTTTAATTATAAAAACAAGTATAGCAGAAGATAGAACTCCGACTACGGCCTGGGTGACTACTATGGTATCAAAAAAATTACAGCGGGACACAACGGCAACAAGTGAACCCAATATTATAACGAATAAAAAAATACCAGAAAATACAGGTACATCTTTTATTTTGTTGTCTTCTCCGCTTTCAAATCCAAAAGACTGGCATATTGAAAATGCCGTACATGAAGGTATTATAAAACAGGCTAAAACAGACACTGAAAACATTATTGCCGTATATATAATATATGGTCTATTTGAAAGAGGTATAAAAATTGCGGACATATTAATTACACTGTCTGCAGCGATACCACTCTTTCCAAGTACTTCGAAAGCTCCTGCAATTATGAAAAAATCTATAATTACAACAGCCATACTTTCTATACATATGGCTATTTTTTGATATCCATATTTTTTTACAGGTATTGATTTTTCCACTATTGAAGACTGTATGTAAAATTGGATGTAGGGAGCAGTTAACACCCCTACAACAGCCAGAAGCAAAATAAAATACGTGGTTTGGAATTTAATTCCAGGATTCAATGCCCTAAAAGCTATATAACTCATATCCGGCTTTACTACAAGTACCAGTGCTATATAAAAAAGGAGAACTATTTGCAGCACAATAAACACTTTTCTTGTCAATTTACAATTATTCCTGGCAAATACAAGCCCTATTACAATTGCAGCACAGGGAATTGATATGTATCTGCTTATGTTAAATACAACTAAAGCCAGGGCAATACCTGAAAAATTCGCGGCAGCCGAACAAATATTTGCCGCCAGGAATATAATCATAGCAATAAAAGTCCATTTGACTCCAAACTTTTCCCTTATAAGATCAGATAATCCTTTTCCTGTAACTACAGCTATTCTGGATATCATTTCCTGGATAAGTACAAAAAATATTCCTGTAACAGCCAGTTCCCACACTATGGAATATCCATATCTCGACCCCAAAATAGAAAAAACAGTTATGGCACCTGCATCATTCAACACTGCAGCTGCCATAATACCTGATAAAATTATAGTACATACAAGGAGCAGTCCTCCTCTATTTTTCATTATTGCATTAACTCCTTTATACCACCTTTTTTAGTTTTTTTCTCCAGCTTGGTACAAGTATTTCTGTCACTATATCGTTCATTATAACTATACCGCATAATCTGTCATTATCATCTACTACAGGAAGCGACAGCAGATTATACTTTGTACAAATTTCTATGGCTTCATCTATATTATCCTTATGTCTGACTTTCTCTACCTTTGATTCCATTATATCTTTTAACTTGCTTTCTGAGTCCGACAATAACAATTCCTTCAATGATACAACTCCCTGAATCTTGTTCTCAAAATCAGTTACATAGATATAATTGGAAACTTCATCATCAGGATTCATTTTTCTTAAAATATCTATAGTTTCATCAACTCTTATATTTATGTTGAAGGATATAAAATCCGTATTCATGATGCTTCCTACAGTTTCTTCCTTATAGTTCATAAGCGACTTAACCTCATCCGCATCCTCTTTTTTCATATTGAGAAGTATTTTATCTGCCGTTTCCTCATCAACCTCATAAAGCATATCGGCAATTTCATCATTCGGCATATTCTGTAAAACTTCACTTTTTTTCATCTGACTCAGATTTTGAAAAATATCCACCTGCATATCCGGTTCTATTTCCTCCAGTGTATCTGCGGCAAGATCCTTGTCAAGACTCTCGAAAACCTTCTTTCTGTAATTCACATCCATGTCTTCAACTATATCTGCCAGATCTGCAGGGTGAAGTTTGGACAGTTTCTTATATGGAACAGAAAGTTTTAGATTCTTGCTTACCATCTCAAGTGACTCCACATTATCCCATACTATAAGACTGTCTTCTATTCTCTTATTGAATTTTTCACATAATCTCTTTATAAATTTCTCCACTCCCAGTCTTCTGCCAAGTGCAAGCACTCCCGTATCTACGGCTACAACCCTATATTCTCCCGCCATTTCCGTAATTCTAAGATCATTTACCCTTACAAGTTCTTTACCGTTTATATCCACTATCTGTTTGTCAAGAAGATGCTTTGAAAGAAGATATGAATACTTTTGAAGCATGATATCCCTTATACCTTCACATTTGATTACTATCCTGTCTTCATTTTCATAAAAATTTATATGCTTGAATTCACAATTAGATATTTCCGAGCCGTTTTTTATCTGATATGCTATAGCTCTTGGCATTCCGAGGTCTGTGGATACATAGATATCCCATAGTCTGCCTACAAACTCATTCAGCTCATTGTAGACTTTTTTATGAAGAATTTTGCTTAGAAAAAAGCTGGATAATCTTTTCATAAATATTCCTCCTTTAGATATACAGAGAAATATTATGAGATCGAAATTTATAGGATTGGTATTAAAATGCAGCTGCCAAATAATATTTTTCCGTATATCAAATATTCTATTTTTTGTTTAAGACCGCACCGGCCTCCATAAGGGCCAATATCCATTTAATATACACCACCTAAAAATATATTTGGTACAAATCCAAGTTTCCTATAATAATTATATTACATATGCGTTAAAATACAACCCTAAAAATATAATTTTCCCCTGCATCATATTTAAAAAAACATATTATTCATAAATTGGGTGTTAAATTCATCATCCATAGATATATCAATGCTTTCTATGGTATTCATTATATGCTCCATTTCACTTTTAGTGTTTTTATTTATCAGATATTCCACCGTTCCTGAAAGAGAACTATTTCCCACAAGTTCAATTTTATCCTCCAGTCTTTCCGGAATGAGTCCAATAATAACGGCATTTTTTAAATTGATTTTGCTTCCAAAGCCTCCCGCTATATAAACTTTATCTATTTCATCATAACTGCATCCGAATTTTTTTATGAGAATTTCCATACCTGACCTTATGGCAGATTTGGCCGTTTGAATTTCTCTTATATCCTTCTGTGTAAAGTTTATGTCGGATGCTATGGTGATAAAATTAATTTTGCAATTATCTCCGTAAAATTTTCCCGTAATATCTATTATCCCATTTTTCACAAGTTCCGCTGTTATGTCTATAATTCCAGAACCGCATATTCCAACAGGTGTATCATTGCCTATAGTTTCATAATCTATTTCATATTTATTTTCTCCTTCTTTTGAACTTTTATTTATTTTCACTGATGAAATAGCTCCATTCACGCTCCCAACCCCACATTCTATACTTGCACCTTCAAAAGCAGGCCCGGCAGCAGTAGAAATGCAGAGCCCTCTATCCTTGTTTCCAAGCACCATTTCACCATTTGTACCTATATCTACAAGCATTGAAATGTTATCCGAATCGCAGCAATTACAGGCTATCATTCCAGCAAGTATGTCTGCCCCTACATAGCTTGATATGGATGGCAGAATACTGACCCTGCAGTTCAGCAGTCTTTTTTTGAACAGCTCGTTGAAACTCACTTCCACAATATCATTTGTGATGCTTTTAAACGGATAAAGTGACATGCAATCGCAAAAAAGACCCATAAGCAGATGCTGCATTATATTATTTCCTGAAATGGCAACTTCATATACATTCGTGCTGTTTACTCCAGATGATGTCAGTAATTTTTCAATACCTTCCGTTATATCATCTTTTACTGCCATACTTATAATATCCATGCTTTTTTCCATACTGTACTGAATTCTTGACAGTACATCTGCTCCAAATTGTCTCTGGGAATTCGTCATGGATACAGAACCCAATATTCTTCCTGAAAGTATATCAACCATACTCATTGCTATAGTTGTAGTACCTACATCTACAGCAATTCCAAACACATCTGCTTCAGGCTCTGTTTTAAATACATCCACAACCTTATTTCCAAAACAGAGAATATAAATCTCTTTGACTCCATAAAGACAGTATTTATTTTGCTTGATTGAACTCTCATTTATGACAGTAGACAACTTTCTAAGAGCTTTTAAAGTAAATTTGAATTCTGAACCAAGCATTGAGCTTATATGTTCCGCCAGACTTCTTTCAGTAAAACCATCTGTCTCCACGTTTACTTTTACTTTTCTGAACTCTGAATTGACCTCGACTTCATTTGATATAAAATCCTTCAGTATTGAAAAGTCTCTGTCTTCAACCCTAGACAGTTCTATTGTACAGTCACTTTGACAGCAGGTCTGGCATGCCAGATATTCATTATTGCCAACATATGCACAATCGCTTTTCTGACTGACATTTCCTTCTACAAGTTTGACTCTGCATTTCCCGCATGTTCCACGTCCGCCGCAGGGTGCCGAAACTTTCATACCACCGTCTATCAAATTCTCCATTATGGTTTTTTGAGGGCTGCATCTTATACTATAGACATTTTTCCCCTGTATTATATTTAAATTCATATACATCTCTCCCAAATCATAATATTTAAAAACATCAATCAAATATGCTATACTATGATATATTATAGTTTCTATTTTATTAAAAAGGGAGATCCAGATGAAATTAAACAATAAATTTTTACCTATAAGTAGAAAAGACATGGAATCAGACAATATAGATCAGCTTGATTTTATACTTATAACGGGTGATGCCTATGTGGACCATCCTTCTTTTGGCAGTGCAATAATATCCAGGGTACTTGAAAGAGAAGGCTTCAGGATAGGCATAATACCACAGCCCAACTGGCGAAATACAAGCGATTTCAGAAAACTCGGGAAACCTAAACTTGGCTTTTTGATAAACTCCGGCAACATTGATTCCATGGTAAATCACTACACCGCCGCCAAGAAGAAAAGGCACAATGATCTGTATTCTCCCGGGGGAAAATCAGGCTTCAGACCGGACAGGGCTGTAATAGTATATTCCAATCGTGCCAGGGAAGCATATAAGGATGTTCCCATAATAATAGGCGGAATAGAAGCAAGTCTGAGAAGATTCGCACATTATGACTACTGGAGCGACAAAATAAGGAGGAGCATACTTCTTGATGCTAAAGCCGATCTTCTGATATACGGCATGGGTGAAAAAGCAATAATTCAGATTGCAAATTTACTAAAATACGGAATGGATATACACCATATGACGGATGTGAGGGGTACGGTTTACTGTTCCAGCAACAGACCGGAGCCAGGTAATCTGGTGGAAGTACCTTCTTTCGAAAAGGCCTGTGAAAGCAAGACAGCCTATGGGGAAAGTTACCGGCTGGAATATCTTGAACAGGATGCTATAAGCGGAAAGCCTGTGATTCAGAAACATGGTGATAGATATATAGTTCAAAATCCTCCTCAATTTCCACTCACCCAGGACGAAATGGATATAGTATACAACCTGCCCTATACAAGAACCTATCATCCTATATACAAAGACATGGGTGGAATTCCGGCCATAAAAGAAGTACAATTTTCCATAACAAGTCACCGCGGGTGCTACGGCGGCTGTTCATTTTGCGCCCTTACTTTCCATCAGGGAAGAATAATACAGAATAGAAGCCAGAAATCCATACTGGAGGAAGCGGAACTTTTAACCACACTGAAAGATTTCAAAGGATATATTCATGACGTGGGAGGTCCCACGGCAAACTTCAGACACAAGGCATGCAGAATACAGGAAGTTAAAGGAGCCTGCAGAAACAGGCAGTGCCTTTTCCCGACTCCCTGTAAAAATCTGATAATAGATCACAGCGAATATGTTAATCTGCTTAAAAAGATAAGGAAAATTCCAAATGTTAAAAAGGTATTCATACGTTCCGGAATAAGATATGACTACTTGATGTATGACAAGAACAACAATGAGTTCTTTGAAGAACTGTGCAAATATCATGTAAGCGGACAGCTTAAAGTTGCACCTGAGCATATAAGCAACAGGGTGCTACAGCAAATGGGAAAACCTGATATGGAGGTATACGAAAAGTTTGTAAAAAAATATAATTCTCTAAACAGAAAACTTGGTAAAAAACAATATCTCGTTCCATATCTCATGTCCAGCCATCCTGGAAGTGATTTGAATGCAGCAATAGAACTAGCTCAGTACATAAAACATATGGGCTATACTCCGGAGCAGGTACAGGACTTTTACCCTACACCGGGAAGTCTGTCTACAACAATGTACTATACAGGCATAAATCCTATCACAGGTGAAAAAGTCTACGTTCCCGTAAAACAGGGTGAAAAAAATATGCAGAGAGCTCTTCTGCAATTTTCAATTCCTAGAAATTATAAATTGGTAAGAAAGGCCTTAATTGATGCCGGTAGAAAAGATTTAATAGGCAAAGGACACGACTGCCTTGTACCGGAAGCACCTTCAAAAGGGAAACTCTGAAATATTACTTCCTCAATTTTGAAAGTGCATATATAAATGTGATTATAAACAACAGATCTCCAAATATATTTGCAGGGAAAAATCCTTTATCAATCACAAGGCCTATATTTTCAACTATGGTTACAGCCGCTGAAAACACAAGCATATAAAGTCCCTTGCTATTTACATTTGGCTTCCTTGAAAATATAATAGACAAAAATAACATGACTGTAATAAAAATTATGTATATCCAATATGTCGGCATACTTCCCTTTAAAAGCATGGTATATCCGAAATTATCCATTCCCCGGACAACTACATCAGATTTATACATTTGAATTATATAAATTACTGCTGCAATAATAGAAAACAAAAATACATAATTGAAATTTATATAGTTTCTTCGTATAAATACATAAAATAAAATAAATATGAGTATTGAGATTCCAAGGAAATCAACAAAATACGGTATTTTCAGGGCATATAAGTATACCATGCTGTGCGTTAAAAGCATTACAAGGGCACATATATATCTAATCAATAAGATGGCAACAGCCACAGTCCCTATTATTTTAATCTTGTTGGGAGAAAATCTTATAAAATAAACTGAATAAAGTAAAACCAAAATAATAAAAAACAAACCAAAAATATAAATATCGTACAACATAACCAAACCTCATCCTGTATTGCTATATTTATATTTACTATTTGAGGTCAATTTATATTACTATTTTTTAGCTAATCCGAAGATAATTTTACTCCAAGAACTTGAAGGCCACCCTTGATACACTCTATAACAAGCGGAAAATCAGGCCCTCTTTCTCCATCTATATCAGTTACTATATCTTCATTACATTCTATTTCTATTCTATTCGCCTTGAAATATATAAGTCCTGCAGTATTTTCCAGGTGATCCCCTCTTAGCATCTTTATAAAGAGGGTTATGATATCCTTTATCATGGATGCCTTTACTATAATGACATCAAGTAGTCCATCGTCTACTTCTGCCTTATAGGCAAGATTAAGATTTCCTGCAGTCTTGCCGTTGAATACAAGTATCAAATACATGTTTCCGTCAAATACAGCATTTTCAGACTTAACCTTTACTTTCAGCTTTCTCAAATTTGCAAGCTGTTCCATTCCCTTGACATAATAGGCAAGCTTTCCCATCGTGTTTTTCAAATTTATATCAGTCTTTTGTGAAACATCTGTAAAAAGACCTGTACTGGCAACATTTATAAAATACTTGTCGTTTACTTTTCCTATATCTACACTTACAGGTTTACTTTCCAGTATCTGCTTACAAGCAAGACTTATTTTTTGAGGCATACCTATAAACTTTGCAAAATCGTTGGCAGTTCCAACAGGCAGAATTCCTATGGGAATATCAATGTCCTGCTTTTTTAAACAATTTACCGCATTGTCTACCGTACCATCCCCACCTGCTACAAGCACATATTTATAATTCTCATCCATATCCGAAAAAGCTTTCTCAAGTTCACAGTTGTCCCCTATTCTGAAAGGTACTATCTGACAGTTGTACTGTTGATGAATCCTGATTACCTCATCCAAATGGGAAATTATAGTATTTTCACCTGCATACGGATTATAAATAAATCTTACTTTATTCATAGTAAATTCCCTACTTCCAAATAAACTTCATACCTAAAGTCAACTATTATATTATATCACCACATACAACAAATCCACAAGATCAGTAAAAATATCTTGTGGATTTATTTTCCTGTCAGATTAATTTATTTTAATTCAAGTGAATTAAAATGCAGATCCGGAAGTTTCTGAAATACTAGAAAGTGCTCCTTCCGCTTCGTGTTCTAATTTAGGATCTACGGCCAGATCTCCCAAAGCCACTATTCCTACCAGATTGTCATTTTCAACAATAGGAATTCTTCTTATCTGTCTTTCACTCATTATTCTTGATACTTCACACACATCCATATCCGGTGATGCAGTTACAGGATTGGAGGACATCACATCTCTTACAACTTTTGTTTTTGAATTCTGCCCCTGTGAGGAAGATCTGATGGCAATATCCCTATCAGTTATCATTCCAACTACCTTGTTTCCTTCACATACAGGTACCGACCCTATATTGTATTGTTCCATAAGTTCGGCAGCTCTTTCTATAGTATCGTTGACATTCAGACTAACTACAGATTGCGTCATTATATCCCTTATCTTCATTACAAATCACCTCGTGAATTTTATTTTCACGTATATTATGTGCTGTATCAGGATTTTCTTACATATAAATTACTGGATATTTTTTGTCCTTTTTTTTAGAGTTATTGTAATAATCACCACAGCTGCCAAAAATAATATGGGAATAAAAAATTTTACCGAAAATGGCTTTATTATGTTTGTACCCATAAATGAATATGTAATCATTTCAGGCAGTATTCCAACAAGAGTTCCAAAAATAAAGTCTTTATATTTCATTTTGCTAAGTCCTGCAGCATAACTCAATCCGTCAAAAGGGAAAACGAATGACAATCTCATTACCGTCATTATCCTAAAGCCATATTTTTCTATGTTCTTATCCAAATCCATTGCTTTCCCCCTGAGTATTTTGTCTACAAATGATCTTCCAAAGAACTTTGCCAGAGAAAATGCTACAGTAGCAGATCCAAAACACCCTATCATGCTTAGAATTGTAGCTATGTAAGGCCCATATATACTTCCTGCTATGATTGACATTACAGAGGATGGAACTATAAAGAGAACCGGCTTGAACACATATATAATTATGAATATAAGTGCAGAAAGACTTCCATAACTTTTTATATAGCGTATAAAGCTGTGAATTCTTATATGCCTTAAATATTTTCCATACTTTACTATTACGAACGCCAATGCTATTACAAATATTCCAAATAATACATAATTTATAATACTTTTTATTTTGTCATTCATATTGTTTCTCATAAACAACAACTACTTTCCATAACAAATTTAATATATCTTATATTTATTATAAGGTATTTCTAATTAAATAATACTAATTTATATGAAAATAAAATTATCCCTGCAGCCTTAATTTAACAGAAAGTTTATATTACTAAGTTTACTCTTGTCACGGAAATAGAGTATAATAGATAAAAGATATGTTTTTATATTTTTTTATTTTCAGAATTTTGTTTATAGGGAGTGATAATAATGGCTAAAATGGCTAGGAGCACTGTACCTAATGCTTTTACTCTTGCAAATCTTGGCTGTGGTATAATGTCTCTGATGATGTCTTTTCAAGAAGACTACAAATTAGCCGGACTTTTTATTTTATTTGCTTGTGTTGCAGATAGATACGATGGAAGAGTAGCTAGATATTTAAACGCCTCCAGTGAATTGGGGAAAGAATTGGATTCTCTTGCAGATTTGGTATCCTTCGGAGTTGCACCTTCAGTTTTAATATTTAATGTTTATAATTTTTCTATTTTAGGAATACTTGGTTACATCATGGTTCTTTTGTTTCCTCTATGTGGAGCATATAGACTGGCAAGATACAACATAACTGAATTTGATGGTAAATATTTCGGTATACCAATAACTCTCTCAGGTATGTTTGTAGCTTTATTTTGTTTGATTACAATCAGGAATCCAGTCCACATCAATTTTGCAGTATTGTTAGTAATAGTTCTTTCCTATCTAATGATATGTACCCATAGATTTAAAAAACTTTAATAGGTGTGGATAATATCTCCCACCTATTCTTTATCATCATTCTCATCTATTTCATCCAAATTGTCAATAAACAACTCTTCATCTATTTCATTTTCAATATACTCCATTTTCACCTTGCCCTGTATGAGTTCTGAACGAAGTTCACAATAATTCATATAGCAACCTGTAGATTTGTCAAGAACCTTTATTATATCATCAATAGTATTTCCAATCTTATTCACCCTGTCTATAGCAGATTTTACATCCTTCTTATGAGCTAGTGCTATTGTATTCAACTCACTAGCCCCGCCAATAAGTAATCTATAGGAATTAGTCAATTTGGACAAAAGATCTGCCAAATTGTTTATATCACAGTAATAATCTTGTATTATCTTTCTATGGGACACTCAAATCACCTTGTTTCCATTTCCAATCTCGGCCTTACCTTGAAAATATCATTGAACAGCTGACTTTTTATGTCAAATTTTACAAGAGTTTTTTGAAAATCATCACTATTTATATGCAACGTAAGATATTTGTCCCCAAGAGTAATATTTTCAAGAGTATTTCCCAACTTATGAGTATGATCAAGTGAATCTGAAATTCGAAGTATGGATATTAAAACTTTTAATTTATATTGCATGCTTTCACTATAAAAATTTATACTTTTGTCTATTTTTTTTCTATGGCTTGATGCAACTATTGCCAGATATTTTCTCAAGCAATCAGGAATGTTGTCCAATATTGACTCCGATAAAATTATATATCTTGTATGCTTATGGTGTTTTGACTTATTTAAAAAGTAACCCGAATCATGAATAAGCGAACTGCAGTACAAAAGATTCCTGTAGGTATCAGTAAGCCTATGCAATTCTCTTGTTTCGTCAAATATGGCTGCTGCAAAAGAAGCAACCTTAATCTCATGATTTATCAATTTACCTACGTTGTATTTTTCTGCAATACAAGCCACAGACTGAAGGCTTAAATAATTACATATATCAAGCATGAAAAATCTCCCATTACATAATTTATATATTATATGACAGAAGATTTCCATTTATTATAATATCTATTTTATAACCAACTTTTTCCCGAATATATTTTCAAAATCATATTTACAGTTAGAAGCCGTGCTTATTTCAAGTGATGGTTCTTTTTTTGATATAAGCTCAATGAGCACACTGTCCTTGCCGATGTCAGTTTTTATATCCATAATGTTCCCATCCATAGCCCTGTCAAGCCCTTTTGCTATATGTAAAATTACAGACATCTGATTTACAAGCACTATATCCTCCTCCTTGATTATACTGTTAAAGTATTGGGAATCTTTTATCTTATATTCTTCAAGGTGAGAGACTACAAAAGCTGCCATGATCTGCTCCCTATGGGTAATTCCATATATCTTCAGATCTTTTATAATGGAAAATGAATATTTCTCGTGACTGTCGAACCCTATTGATATTCCACAATCATGCAGATATGCCGCTGTTTTAAGTATTTTATAATCTTGAACGGATAGGGAAACCATATCTGAAATATCTTGGCTCAATTTCTTGCACAGCCTCCAAACTTGTCTTACATGTCCTTTATTGAGATCAAAATTGTTTACTATGTTGTTAAGTGAAAAATCCAATATATTCTGAATCACAGGTGGATAATCCTCCAAAAGCACTCTATAGACAATTCCCTGGCGAAGCCCATTTCCACTTATAGCTACATCCCTCAATTTACAATATTTGATTACGGATACAATAGATACAAGTGCTCCATAAAATATATCCGCCCTGTCCTTGGAAATACCTTTGATTTTTTTATATTGAGATATGTCCACATATTTGAGACAGTCGTATAACTCAAAAACAGATTTTGAACTAATACAGTAATTATGGTTGTTATTTAAAGGGTATGAATATTTATTTCTGTGAATCTTGCCTAAAGTCCTGAAGCTTCCTCCAATTCCTATCAGCGGTATGCCTCTGACATCCTTCAGCCATCCAATGGAATCAAACATATCATTCAAATATCTGACCAGTTCCTTTAACTTCTTCTGCTTGTTTCCATTTAAAGATAAAAACTTGTCTGTAAGGCTTATGGCCCCAACAGGTATGCTTATACTTTTCTGTATACTTCTGTCCTTAACAAACACAAATTCCGTGCTGCTTCCACCTATATCCATAAGGAGAGCTGAATTTACATCTATACTGTTTATGACACCTAAATAATCATGATATGCTTCCTCTTCTCCCGTAAGAACTCTTATATCAATTCCCACCCTGTCCTTTGCCATATTCAAAAACTCAGTTTGATTTTTAGCTTTTCTAACGGCTTCCGTTGCCACCGCAACAATTTCATCAACTTCATTGGCATCACAGAGACGCTTGAAATATGACAACACCTTCAATGCAGCTTCCATTCTATCCGAATTGAGATTTCCCTCTTCCGTCATATCCTTGCCCAAACGTACAGTACCTTTCAGTTCATCCATAATTTCATAAGATCTGTTTTTTAAAATTTTTACAATTATTACTCTCATGGAGTTTGACCCGATATCTATTACAGCTAGTCTGCTCATATATTCACTCCTAACATCAGCTTTTATACAAATTCTACCCATATATTAAAAAAAAATCAACGTTAAAATATTGTTAACTTAATAATATTAATGTAGAATTAGGATATAATTATATATATTACTAAAAAATATATAAGGTGATATAGGATGAAAAATATTAAACCAACCCAGACTGTTGCAGTAATAGATGTAGGTTCCAATTATTTGAGGATGGCAACAGCAGATATAGACAACGCCGGTAATATAAAAATACTGGAAGATGTAATCAAGCCTACAAACATAGGAAAAGATACCTTTTCAAATGGGAGAATATCCGTAGAGACCATTCACAAGACGTGTGATGACATAAAAGGGTTTTCTCAAATAATGAGAGATTATAAAATAAAACATTACAAAGCTGTTTCCACAAGCGGAATCAGGGAGGCTTCAAACAGACAATACATATTACAGCAGATAAGACTTAGAACTGGAATTCAAGTAGAAATCATAAATACTTCACAAGAACGATTTTATATTATGAAGGCTCTTCGATATGAAACCTCAAATACCGATGCACTTGCTGCCAAAACAACTCTGGTAGTAAATATATCTACAGGCTCTGTAGAGGCATCTATATTCAATGATGGAAATCTGAAATTCACAGAACATGTAAAAATAGGTTCACTTAGAGTAAAAGAAGCTCTGGATGAACTTGAATATTCCGCCCCGGATTTTACCAAATTAACGGAACAATATATTGAAAGTAAACTATATTGGGCCAAGTCAAATATAGGAGAATTTAAAATCAAAAATTTCATAGCTCTCGGCGGAGAATTGTCCACTATAATAAAACTCATTAAAAAAGCAGGCAAAACATCAGTTTCAACAAACTTTATATCCAAGGACGATTTCGATAGACTATACAAGAAAATCAAAACAATGAGCAATGATCAAATTGTATTTGAATATGGTTTAAGCAAACAGAAAATAGATCTCTTGATACCAACCATATTGATATTTAATAACTTTTTGAAAATGACAGAATCTCCTAAAATTTATACACCTGATATAACCTTGAGATTGGGTGTATTATATGATCTATCAGATGAGATATTTAAATTTCCAAGAAAAATTTCTTCTACAAATGATATTTTAAGTTCCATATTTTATATTTGTGATAAATACAGAATAAACAAGACCCATGCAACTTATGTGGAGAAAATCTCTTTATCCATATTCGACCAGACACTGAAAATTCATAAATTGGGTGAAAGAGAACGTCTGTATCTGCAAATATCCAGCAGACTCCATGATGTAGGTGGATTTATAGATATAGCAAATCATGAGAACCAATCCTACAATATAATAATCTGTCAGGATATAATGGGATTTTCATACAGGGAACTCTCAATAATTGCAAATATAACCAAGTATCATTCTTCCATGGTACCGGATGAAGATGACTACAATTATTTCATATTGAATGACAAAGACAAGATGATTGTTTCCATTCTATCGGCCATAATAAAAATGGCAGAAGCTCTGGATACTTCACATCTTCAGAAAATAGAAGAATTGAAGCTCTCTAAAAGTAACAATACGTTGTACTTCAACGTTGCTTCCAATGATGACTTATCCCTGGAAGAGTGGAATTTCAACAAGAGAGCCAACTTCTTTGAAGAAGTTCTCGGAGTGAAACCAATTATCTAAAATTCAATATACTGACAGGAGGTATACAAAATTGAATAACTTCAATGATCCAAAAAATTTTATAAATAGAGAATTGAGCTGGCTTGAATTCAATAAAAGAGTTTTGGAAGAATGCAGGAATACAAAACATCCTCTCTTTGAAAGACTGAGATTTGTTTCAATCACGAGTTCAAATTTAGATGAATTTTTCATGGTAAGGGTAGGCTCACTTATAGACCAGATAAAGGCAGGTTTTACAAAACCTGATCCATCAGGACTGACTCCAAAGCAGCAATTAAAGGAAATTTGCAAAAGCACAGCCAAATTGGTCAATAAACAATGCAGCTATTACAATCGGTCTTTAAAGATAGCCCTTGGCAAGGAGAATATAAATTTTCTGACTATAAATGATTTAAATAAAAAACAACTTGATTATGTTCAGGATTATTATCATAAAAATGTATTTCCTGTAATTACTCCTATTTTAATTGACCAAAGTACTTCATTTCCTTTAATTTTAAATAAAAGTTTAAATATAGGATTGATTATAGAAGAAAACAAGGAAAAAGTTTTTGCTACAGTTGAAGTACCTTCCGTATTGAAAAGGATAATAGAAATACCTTCTGAAACAGGACTTAATGTAATAATGATAGAGGACTTAATCAAAAAAAATCTTTCTTCGCTGTTCGGTACTTCCAAAATATTGGCCTCGGGGTGTTACAGAGTTACAAGAAATGCAGATTTGACTCTTGATGAAGAAGGAGCTGAAGATCTGCTTGAAGCTATAGAGGAATCAATAAAGCAGCGTAAATGGGGAGCTGCCGTGCGCCTTGAAATAGAGCATGGAATAGACAAAGATATAGTTGATATTTTAGAGAGAGAACTTGAAATATCAAAAATTCAAGAATATGAGATAAATACTCCTCTTGATATGACTTTTTTAAAAGAATTGATAGGTATGAAAGACTACAAATACTTATGCTATGAATCTATAAAGCCTTATAATCCTCTAAAAAACATGGACAATAATGATATATTCCAAATTATTTCAGACAGGGATATACTGCTTCACCATCCTTATGAATCTTTCGATCCCATAGTAAATCTTGTAAGGCAGGCTGCACTTGATCCTTCAGTTCTGGCTATAAAGCAGACTCTCTACAGGGTAAGCGGGGACTCTCCCATTATAAAAGCCTTGATTTCAGCGGCTGAAAACAAAAAGCAGGTAACTGTTCTTGTAGAATTGAAGGCCAGATTTGATGAAGAAAGCAATATAAATTGGGCAAAACAGCTTGAAGAATCTGGATGTCATGTCATATATGGACTTGTAGGGCTTAAAACCCACTGCAAATTACTTCTCATAGTCAGGAGAGAAAAAAATGGAATAAAGAGATATGTACATATGGGAACCGGAAACTATAATGACGTGACGGCAAAATTGTATACGGACATAGGGCTTTTATCTTCAAATCCCTATTATGGTGAAGATGCTTCTACAATATTCAACATGTTGAGCGGTCATTCCATTCCGAAGGATTTGAAGAAATTGTGCATTGCTCCACTGAATTTAAGAGAACGATTTTTATATCTCATAGATCAGGAAATCCAAAATGCCAAAAGTGGAAAGCCAGCAAAAATAATTGCCAAAATGAATTCACTGGTAGACAAGAATATAATTCAAAACCTGTATAAGGCATCTTCTGCCGGGGTAAAAATTCATCTTGTTGTACGTGGAATTTGCTGTCTTCGTCCCAATGTTCCCAACGTAAGTGAGAATATAACCGTAATAAGTATAGTTGGGAGATTTCTTGAACACAGCAGAATATTCTATTTTTACAATAATGGCGAGGAACTCATATATTTGTCCAGTGCGGATTGGATGACAAGGAATCTTGACAGAAGAGTTGAACTTCTATTTCCAATTGAAAATATGGAGATAAAGGAAAACATCAAAAAAATTCTGAGTATATATCTGAAAGACACTATACAGAGTAAAAAATTAAATACGGACGGTACATACTCAAATATAGATAAGCGCGGGAAACAATTACTGGACAGCCAAAACACCTTTTATCAATATTCTCTGATAAGGAACAATGAAAACTCTAAAAAAACAGAGCTTTCAAAATCAAAATGGAGAGAAGAAGGTTTTGAGGTAAAGCAGGCAGATAGCTGAGTTTTATTTCTTCTCAGCTATTCTTTTTTTCAATTCCAATCCTGTTTTGGTAACTGCAAGACCACCAAGTGCCGTTTCCCTTAGTTCACAGGGCATGGATTTTCCGACCTCATACATAGCAGACACTACATCATCAAAAGGTATACGGCTGTGTACGCCTGCCATTACCATATCTGCCGCAGTAACTGCATTCACTGCCCCGGATACATTCCTCTTTGCACAAGGTATCTCCACAAGACCTGCTACAGGATCACACACGAGTCCCATTATATTTTTTATAACTATGGCCGCCGCACTAAGGCACATTTCCGGTGTCCCTCCCATCATTTCCACAACTGCCCCGGCTGCCATTGCAGCTGCCGATCCGCACTCTGCCTGACATCCTCCTTCCGCCCCTGCCAGAGTGGCATTTTTAGCTATTATGACACCTATACAACTTGCAGTAAACAGCGCCCTTACCAGCTCATCTTCATTCTTTTCCAGTTTTTCACCGGCAGTTATTATTACCGCCGGCAGAATCCCACAGGACCCTGCTGTTGGCGCAGCCACTATTTTACCCATGGAAGCATTCACTTCCGAACATGACAATGCCCTGGACATGACTTTTATCATAAAATTCCCGGTTAGAGAACTTGAATTCTGCAAATATGTATTTAGCCTGCAGGCATCTCCACCTATAAGACCGCTTACTGACTTTATGCTGTGAGTGAGCGCATATTCAGAAGATTGTTTCATTACATCCAGATTCCTCTTCATCTTCCGTATTATTTCCTGTTCAGAGATACCTGTTGAATTCACTTCATCTTCAATAGCATATTCCCATATTTTAATATTTCTCCTTCTACACAGTTCTATAAGTTCCTTTCCGCAATCAACCATATCACGATTCCCCCTGTACAGGATTTATAGCTACAGCTTCCCTTATTCTGGAAATGCCTCTTATTTCGTCTATAAGTTCTGTTTGTATTATATTATCAAGCTCAAGAACCATAAAAGCTGTGGAGCCTTTCCCCCTGGTTCTGTAAACCCTCATAAATGCTATATTTATATCATACTTATACAGCACTTCACACACATTCTTAATCATTCCCGGAATATCATAATGACTTATTATAAGCGTGGGATAATTCCCGGTGAACTCCACCTTGGTCCCATTTATTTCACTTACCAATATGTTTCCGCCGCCTATGGAGGATCCTACCATTTCAGTTTTGCTGCCATTTGTACTGCTGATTATGAACTTCACAGTATTGGGATGGACATCTCCCAGATCAGTCTCTAGAAACTCAATTTTAATATTCTGTTTTCTTGCAATCTCCATGGAATTTCTCAAGTTGTCATCCCATGGATTCATTCCAATCAGGCCTGCAGTCAATGCCTTGTCAGTACCATGTCCCCTATAGGTCCTGGCAAAAGATCCGTGAAGATAGCATTTTACACTTGATATATCTCCAGCTGCTACAATTCTTGCAATTTTACCCAATCTTGCGGCTCCTGCCGTATGGGAACTTGAAGGTCCTATCATGATCGGGCCCAAAATATCAAAGACTCCATATTGTCTCATATAAAGCTTCCTCCTAATCCTTAGTATTTATAAAAACAACTTCCGCCTATAAATTCTCTCAATATTGAATTATCAGGCACGAGATCCTCATCCACACTTTTGAAAAAGCTCAGGAAGCTTCTCAATCTAAGTGCTTCACAATATACCGGGCTGCTTTTTCTGATCTTTCTAAGTTCCTGCAGTGCATACTTCTTGAGCACACATAATTCGTATACCAGCGTAGAATTAAACATTACATCCGCATTTTCCTGAAATACGAATATATTTTTTTCCTCGCCTCTTTTTATTGACGGCCGCATCTTAAGTGTATCCTCTCCTTTATACCCTCTTGATATATAGTCTCTCACTATTCTTCTTATTATTCTTACATCCGTAGTTGCTATTCTATTATGGTTATCAAGATTTAACTGGGTAAGAGCACTTATATATATTTTGAATTTGTTTTCTGCAGGTATTGAGGATGTAAGAATTTCATTCAATCCATGAATTCCTTCTATGAGTATTATGCCATTTTGAGGCAGCTTAACTTTCTGTCCCGACCATTCCCTATGTCCACTTTTAAAATTAAATTCCGGGAGTTGTACTTCTCTTCCATCCATCAGCATTTGAAGATTTTTATTGAACAAATCTAAATCCAAGGCATATATGGATTCAAAATCATAATTGCCATTTTCATCTAAAGGAGTATATTTTCTTTCCACAAAATAATTATCAAGAGAAATCGGCAGTGGTTTATATCCATTGACTCCCATCTGTATTGCAAGCCTTCTTGAAAATGTGGTTTTCCCCGAAGAACTTGGACCGGCAATCAATACTGCCTTGACAGATTTCCTTTCACTTATCATATCTGCAATATATGCAATTTTTTTCTCATGGAGTGCTTCTGCAACTCTTATCATATATGATATATCATTATTTCTAACCTTGTCATTTAAAGAAGCCACATCGGATACTTCCAATATATTGTGCCATTTCTTGGTTTCAATAAATATCCTGTTTAACTTTCTGTATTCTACAAATTCAGGCAGAACTTCAGGATTATCCTTATCCGGGTATATCAATATAAAACCGGAATCATAGTATATCAAATCAAACAGTTTCAAAACTCCTGTTGAATATGCCATGCTGCTGTAAAAATAATCATATATTCCATCCATCTCATACAAATCCACGTAATCTGTATTTATATGTTCAAGTAGTTTTACCTTGTCTGCCATATTGTATTTTCTAAAAATACAAAGTGCCCTTTTTTTTGGAACCCTTACTTTATTTATAGGCATATCCCTGTCTATTATTTCCTGCATTCTATTTTTTATTTTTATTATGTCCTTTTCATTTAGAGGACTTGTTTTATTTATCTCGCCATATATTCCTTTTCCGAGAGAATGTTCTATAATAATCTCACAATCCTCGAATACATCATATACAGCTTTTATAAGTACAAATTGAAGGGTTCTCTCATAGGTCCTGTTTCCAATAATATCTGATAAATAAACAGGTTCAAAAACTCCACCTTCATTCAATGAATCTGTAAACTCGAAATATTTGCCATTTATCTTTGCAAGTAATGCAGGTTTATTATCATCATAATTTCCCCTGAATATTTTATACAAATTTGTACCCTTTTTCAAATTCAGTATCCTATCTTTTATTTTTACTTTTACATATAAATCATTGCAGATTGTATTATGCTCCCGATATTCCAGTTCACTCATCGTCTCATCTCCTTGGATTTATACTACTTCTATATTATACTTCATATTAATCTACAAATGTTCTTGTTTTGCTTATATTTTTACTATTAATGCAAAATATAAGCATGAGGTGATTTTTGTGTTTATTGTACTTTTTAGAACAATTATACTCTATATAGTAGTAGTAATTTCAATGAGACTTATGGGGAAAAAACAGATAGGTGAAATGGAACCTTTTGAACTCGTAATAGCCATAATGATATCCGAACTTGCATCTCTTCCAATGCAGGATACCAGAATATCAATATTAAGAGGTATAATACCTATAATTACTCTTTTATTTCTTCAAACCTGTTTTGCACTCATACAGCTTAAGAGTGAGAAAATGAGACTTATTCTAAGCGGCAAACCGAGCATACTTATAAGCAACGGCAAATTAGACTTTAAAGAACTGAAAAAGGAGAAATTCAATTTAAATGATCTTCTGGAGGAATTAAGGCTTCAAGGTTATTACAATGTATCCGATGTGGAATATGCTATTCTTGAGACAAGTGGAAAAATCTCTGTAATACCAAAAACAAATCTTTCACCCACAACCAAGGAAGACATGAAAATTCCATCTACACAGGATACACTTCCTCTAACTTTGATATTGGACGGAAAGATAAATTTGAAAAATTTGAACACGCTGAATAAAAACAGAAGCTGGCTAAAAAACATGCTAAAGAAGAACAACGTACATTCTATAGAGGAAGTACTGATAGCCATGGTAGATTCAAAAGGGAAATTTTTTTATCAGTGTAAATAATTCAATAAAACAATCTAGTGAAATGGATGTGATAAAATGAGGAGTTCCATAGCTTCCATAATTATGTTTGTAGTTATGGTAATATGTATAACATTTTCTATAAATTATCTAAAAAACAAAACACATATGCTGGAGTACTCGAATAATAAAATTGAAACAGCTATAAAATCCAATTCCTTTGAAAATGCTTCAAGATCCTTGAATGAATTTAAAACAATCTGGGATAATTACTCGCGAAACATATCAATATTTACAAATCACAATGAATTGGATGATATAGATGAACAAATTGAAAAACTAACCCAGTATATAAAATATGAAAATAAAGAAGAGTCTTTAATATCTACAAATATAATAAGAAGTATATTAAACCGCATACCTGAAATGGAAAAAGTGGATGTACAAAATTTGTTTTAGTTTATCTGAAACTCAGGTTCACAAAGTTTACAAAATAATTTATAATTAAGTTATGGAAAATATCATACTTATAGACTATAATAGATTATAGGAATTAACATCAAAGTCCCAGCGGGACTTGTACAGTCCCTTTCTGTGACTTATATACAGTTTAATTGATAAAATCAATTCACAAGTCAAATAAATTTTGAAAGGTGGAATAGAAATGGCGTTAGTTACTACAAAGGAGATGTTCAAGAAAGCATATGCTGGGAAATACTCAATAGGTGCTTTCAATATCAACAATCTCGAAATACTTCAAGGGGTTGTTAGAGGAGCAAAGGCCAGAAACTCTGCTGTTATTATTCAGTGTTCATCAGGAGCAATAAAATATGCTGGTTCAACATATATAGAGGCAATGGTCAGGGCTGCTATAGATGAAACCGGTATTGATGCAGCTCTTCATCTGGATCATGGTCCTGATCTGGAAACCGTAAAATTATGCGTAAAAAGTGGATTTACATCTGTTATGTTTGATGGTTCCCATTTTGACTATGATGAAAACGTAAAAAAGACAAAAGAGGTAGTTGAATATGCTCATGCCAATGGAGTAGTAGTTGAAGCAGAACTTGGAGTTTTGGCCGGAGTAGAAGACGATGTATCTGCAGACAAGCATATATATACTGATCCTGATCAAGCTGTAGATTTTGTAGACAGGACCGGCATTGATTCTCTGGCAATAGCTATAGGAACATCTCATGGAGCATTTAAATTCCCGCCGAACTTTAAACCAGCTTTAAGATTTGATATACTGGAACAGGTACAGGAAAAATTGCCTGGTTTTCCTATAGTACTTCACGGTGCCTCGGCTGTAGACCCGGAAGCAGTCAACACCTGTAATAAATACGGTGGAAACATAGCCAATGCAAAGGGAATACCTGTAGATATGCTTAGAAAGGCTTCCTCCATGGCTGTATGTAAAATAAACATGGATACCGATCTTAGATTGGCTATGACTGCTGCAGTAAGGAAAACATTCGCAGAACATCCGGAAGTATTCGATCCGAGAAAATATCTGGGGGCAGGAAGAGACTATATACAAAAAGTTGTAGAAGGAAAAATAGACAACGTATTAGGTTCTGCCAACTCATTAAATTAGCTATTTAGTTAAACCCCATTTAACTAAAATTAATAAAAACTTATATTTTATAAAATTGGTTCCTATACAAGTTATGGGAACTAATTTTATATTGTGTACATTTATGATATAATTCAAAATAATGATGGTTTTAGAAGTAGGTGATATTATTCAGGAATTAGAAACAAGAATAGTAAAAATAGATGTTGGTGCCGTAAAAAGCAAGTTAAAATACATAAATGCTCCCAGAGTAAAAATGGAAAATCAAATAAACAGTATTTATGATTATGAGGATAGGCGTTTAATAAATAACAGAGGTTATGCTAGAATAAGAGTAGTGGAAAATCTTCTTGACAATTCAGTTGATTATTATATGACTACGAAAAAACTGATAAGTCAGGGAACATACAAGATAATGGATGAAAATGAAATTAAAATATCCGATGCAGAAACGGGCAAAAAAATTTTTGAGTCTCTTGGTCTAAAACTGCAGCAGAACATAAAAAAATACAGAGAAAGCTATAAATATAAAAATAGTCTCATAGAAATAGATATAAATGATAGATCTTTTTGTCCCTTTCCCTATTTGGAAATAGAAACTCAAAATAATGATGAACTCCATGAAATAGTGGAACTTCTGGGTTACACTATAGAAGATACAACTTCGGAAACAATATATGAAATACTAAATAGAGAAAGGTAAGATTATGTTTGGTTATGTTACCCCCTGTATCTCGGAACTTAAAGTAAAAGACTATGAAAAATTCAAAGCATATTATTGCGGACTATGCAGATCTATAAAACATAATATTGGGAATATACCAAGAATAGCTTTGAACTATGATATGACATTCCTGGCCATACTGCTTGATAGCTTATCCGATAAAAAACTTGGATATGAAATAAAAAAATGTCTGGTTCATCCTATAAAGAAAAAAGTTATATTGAAGGATACTCCTGCATTAGAATATGCCTCCTTTTATAATATTACATTAAGTTGCTATAAATTTCTGGATGACATTAATGATGATCATTCAATAAAGAATAGGTTTTTATACGGTGCTTTTAAAATATATCTAAATAAATTGCCTGAAACATTCAATTCCAGTGTGAACTATATAAAAAACAGCTTATATAATTTATCCAGGATTGAAAATAATAATGAATGTAGCTCCTTTGACAGTATATGCCACCCATTTTCCGATCTCACCGCTTTCGTACTGTCAAATTATACATCTGAAAACAGGGAAAACTTATACTGGCTGGGATACAATTTGGGAAAGTGGATTTATATAATAGATGCTGTAGACGATCTGGAAAGGGATATGAAAAACAATAAATTCAATCCTCTAAACACTTGCTTCAACAGTAAGAATCTGGATTATGATCAGTTTTATCCCGAAATAAAGGACAGGGTTGATTTTATTTTGGGAACTTGTGCTTCACAGTGCATGAACTTTTTTAACAAACTTCCCATAGCAAAAAATGAAGATTTACTATATAACATATTGCAATATGGACTTTTAGAAAAAATGGATAAAGTATTTGAGAGAGGTGTCTACAAAAATGAAAAATCCCTATGAGGTACTTGGAATAAAAGAAAATGCTTCAAAAGAAGAAATCAAGAAGGCATACAGAAACCTGGCAAAAAAATATCATCCGGATCAATATGGAAACAATCCGTTAAAAGACCTGGCAGAAGATAAAATGCGGGACATAAACGCAGCTTATGATTATCTGATGAAAAATTCATCTGGTTCAGGAAATGGAAATACTTCCTACAGCAGCGGGAATACTTACTCAGGAGAAAACTCCGATTTGTATCAATCCATTGAGGTTGATATAAACAACGGCAACATACGGGATGCTGAAGAAAAGCTCTCAAGATGTACTACACAGGATGCTGAATGGAATTATCTTATGGGAATACTTAATTTGAGAAAGGGATGGTACAACGAGGCCTTTTCCAACCTGAGCACCGCATGCAGCATGGATCCCGATAATTTTAAATACAGATCTGCATTAAACAGGATGCAGAGCATGAATAATACTTACAGACAGCCCTATTACAATACGAGAAGGGGTGATTCCGACATCTGTAATATCTGTGCTACATTATACTGTCTGGACTGCCTTTGTGATGGAGGCGGCGCAGGCTGCTAATTTTACTATGATTTAAGGAGGAATGAAAATGTCCGGTAATTCAGCGAAATCCCTTTACATGGCTAAGGGAGGTCTTTTAACTGCCATTGGTGTGATTCTAATCTACGTGAGTGGAATAATACCAGTAAATAAAGCTTATTTATTGGCAATAGCATCTTTCATCATACCTCTTTCCATATTGATCACGGATATAAAAAATACATTTGTAGTTTATATTTGCACCTCCATATTGTCTATTCTTTTATGTGGAGTTAAATTTACTGTAATTACATATATACTTTTTTTCGGTCTATATGGTTTTGCAAAATTCTATATAGAGAAAATCAACAAAATAGTTTTGGAAATCATTCTCAAACTGCTATTTTCAAATGCCTGTGCAGCCATTTTATTCTTGATTTACAAGCTATTTTTCCCTGGACTGTTCAATCTTAGATTTTCATTGTACTTGATTATCATAGGACTCCAGATAGCTTTTATCTTATATGACTACGTTTTAACTTTGATTATAAATTTCATGGACAAAAGACTTTCTAAAAAAGTTTAAAATTTCCTTGACATTTAATTTTAAAATGGTATAATATTTAATGTCGATTGATTTTCAGGATAATGCCCATTCGCCAAATGGTAAGGCACCTGTCTCTGGAACAGGCATCTGTTGGTTCGAATCCAGCATGGGCAGCCAAAGAACTCATTTTGAGTTCTTTTTTTAAATTATTCTTGACAAAGTATTATTACATATTATAAAATTTGATAAAAGTAAATAATTAGCTTTGAATAAGGAATAGTAATATTTACATCACTAAAGAGAGCTGTTGTCAGGTGAAAAACGGCATGAATTCAAAATATGAACTCGCCTTAAGAGCTTGTCTGAATAAATCAGATACGGAAAAATCCGTTATATTTTAAGTGAAATCATTTGTTGATTTAATTAGAGTGGTACCGCGGGAATTGAACTTTTCGTCTCTTTTTGGGAGATGAGAAGTTTTTTATATTATCAGTATAAACAGTATTAGATGAACCTATATAGCTATTATGAACAAAGGAGAGATTTTATGTACAGCACTAAAATTGATGAAAAATGGCAAGAAAAATGGGAAAAAACACATATTTATAAATTTGATGAAGATAACCTGGCTAATAAATTATATGTACTGGAGATGTTTTCCTATCCATCAGGGAGTAGACTTCATGCCGGGCATTGGTTCAACTATGCTCCCGTGGACTCCTGGGCAAGATTAAAGAGAATGCAGGGTTATAATGTATTCCAGCCTATGGGTTTTGATTCATTCGGACTTCCTGCAGAAAACTATGCCATCAAAACTGGAATTCATCCAAGTGATTCCACTGAAAAAAACATCGCCACAATGGAAAAACAGCTTCGATCCATGGGTGCCATGTTCAACTGGGAAAATGAAGTAATAACCTGCCATCCTGATTATTACAAGTGGAACCAGTGGCTATTTCTTCAACTATATAAACACGGTCTGGCTTTCAGGAAAAATGCTCCCGTAAACTGGTGCCCCAGCTGCAAGACAGTTCTTGCAAATGAACAGGTTCAGGAAGGCCACTGTGAAAGATGCGGAACCGAAGTCACTAAAAAGGATCTGACTCAGTGGTTCTTCAAAATAACGGATTATGCAGAAGAACTTCTTCAATACCTTGACAAACTTGATTGGCCTGAAACAACAAAAGCAATGCAGCGACACTGGATAGGAAAATCCACAGGTACAAATGTAACTTTCAAGGTAAGCGATTCTGATCTTGAGTTCAGTGTTTTCACTACAAGGGTTGACACTTTATTTGGTGTTACTTATGTAGTACTGTCACCTGAAAACACCCTGGTGGATAAACTGACAAAGGAAAAATACAGAAAACAGGTTGAAGAGTACAAAGAACAGGCCAAAAAACAGAGTGAGATTGAAAGGCAGTCAATCACAAGAGAAAAAACCGGTGTATTTTCCGGGTCATATGCCATAAACCCTATAAATGGAAGGAAAGTTCCAATATGGATTGGTGACTATGTACTCAATACTTATGGTACTGGAGCCGTAATGGCAGTTCCTGCCCACGATGAAAGGGACTTTGAATTTGCCACCAAATACAAGCTTCCTATAGAGAGGGTTATAGAAGGCGGAGACAGTCTCCCTTATGTAGAATATGGGAAAATGATAAACAGCCGCGAATTCAACGGTCTGACAACAAAAGAAGGCAAGAAAGCTGTTACCAAAAAACTTGAAAACATGGGACTTGGTTCTGGAAAAGTAAACTACAGATTAAGAGACTGGCTTGTATCCAGGCAGAGATATTGGGGAACCCCTATTCCAGTAGTCTATTGTGAAAAATGCGGTATAGTTCCCGTTCCTGAAGATCAACTTCCAGTTAAACTTCCATATGATGTTGAATTCTCACCAGATGGTAAATCTCCCCTGTTGAAATCGGAAGAATTCATGAATACTACATGTCCCCACTGCGGAGGTCCCGCAAAAAGAGAGGCGGATACTCTTGATACCTTTGTATGCTCTTCCTGGTACTATTTAAGATATGCAGACAATAAGAACAGCAGTGAAGCCTTCAACAAGGACAAAATAGAAAGAATGCTCCCTGTAGACATGTATGTAGGAGGTCATGAGCATGCATGCATGCATCTTCTATATGCAAGATTTATAACCAAGGCCCTCAGGGATATGGGATTTTTGAATTTCGATGAACCGTTCTTGTCTCTGAGACATCAGGGCATAATACTGGGACCCGACGGACAGAAGATGAGCAAATCCAAGGGTAATACCATATCACCAGACGATTGCATAAAAGAATACGGTGCGGATGTATTCAGGCTGTATCTTATGTTTGGATTTGACTACTCAGAAGGCGGTGCCTGGAGTGATGACGGAATTAAGTCCATGAGTAAATTTGTAGACAGAGTTGAGCGAATTATATCTGAGGCAAAGCAGGAAATAAATACTGCCAAAAACAGTAAAACCTCAATGGATGATGCTGAAAAAGAACTCAACTATGTCAGAAACTTTACTATAAAATCAGTTTCAGAGGATACAAATAAATTTCAATTCAATACATCAATAGCAAGGATCATGGAGTTCACAAATGCTCTATCCAAATACTTGAAAACTAAAAATAAAAATACGAAATTTTTACAGGAAACAATAGTAGATTTTGTGAAAATATTAGCTCCTTTTGCACCTCATTTTTCGGAAGAACAATGGGAATTCCTCGATAAAAAATATTCCATATTCAATGAAAAATGGCCTGAATTTGATCCAAATGCCCTAATAAAGGACAATATTGAAATCGCCATTCAGGTAAATGGAAAAATAAAATCCAAAATAAATATTGCAACCGATCTTTCAGAGGATGAAGTAAAACAAATAGCCCTGACACAGGAAAATGTCAAGTCAGCCATTGAAGGCAGGAATATTAAAAAAATTATACTTGTAAAAGGCAGACTCGTAAATATAGTTGCAAAATAAATTAAAAAGGCAGGTTTTTTACCTGTCTTTTATATAATCCTTTAATTATATATTTGAATCATCTTCTCTGTAGATTTCAACAGATTTACAAGTTCAAAAACTTCACCTTCATCAATAAGTTTGTTCAATTCCTTCTGATATCTTGTGGCATCCGATAACTTTCCCATTGATGAAATCGTGATTATATTGTTCATTATATCAGATACAAGGCTGGACTTGACCTCAAATAATTTCTGTGCATCCTTGATTTCGTCTTTAATGTCAAGCATCTGCTGGTCAAGATTAAATGCAAGATCCGCCGCACTTTTAAGCTTTTCCTTGATGTAATCCGGTATCTCATGTTTATATTTATAATTAAGGGAGTGCTCTATGGTGGCCCAAAAATTCATGGCCAGTGTCCTTATTTGAAATTCTGCAATTATATCCTGCTGACCTTCCGCCATATTTACAGGATATTTAATTATAACATGATAACTTCTGTACCCACTCTTCTTGACATTTGTTACATAATCTTTTTCATACAATATGCTCATATCTTTTCTGCTTCGAATTATATCAACTACCTTTTGAACATCATCTACAAACTGGCACATAATTCTTATACCAGCTATGTCTTCCATTTCATACCTTATTCTGTGAAATGGTATGTCAAACTTATTGGCTTTTTCAAGTATGCTGGATATCTCCTTTACCCTTCCAGTAACAAATTCTATAGGTGAATACTCATTTTTCTTTCTATACTCGAGTCTTATGCTTTTAACTTTAACCTTTAACTCCTCGACAGCTTGTTCATAGGGTATTAAAAATGTTTTCCACTCTCCTATTGCCATATTGATCCTCTCCTATATGGATATATGCTAAAATTATTTTATAACAAAATTTAACTAAAATCAAAAATATATTTAAATCTTTGATATAATAGAATTACAACTATTAAATAAGGGTGGAATTTTAAATGTCCAAGGAAACAGATAACTCAATATTATATGATCCACAAGAACAAATATTCATGTTATACGATAAAAAAGTAAGCTGTCCTGTGTGTGGAACCAGCTTTAAGGCAAGATCCATTAAAAAAGGCTCCTACAGAATATTAAAAAAGGATTCGGATTTTTTTATACGATATTCGAGAATAAACCCCTATTTTTATGATGTCTGGGTATGTGACGAATGTGGCTATGCCGCTATAAAAAACGATTTCGAAAAATTAAGCGATTATGATGCGCAAATGATAAAGGGAAAAATTTCGCCAAAATGGAAGCATAAGAATTATCCTGAAGTATATGACATAAATCTGGCAATTCAACGATATAAATTATCATTGCTGAATTACTACACAATAAACTCCAAGGCAAGTAAAAAGGCAATTAACTGTCTAAAGCTGGCATGGATGTACAGGCTTAAAGATGACCATGGAAGCGAGCTGCAGTTTTTAAAGCAGGCCCTCAATAACTTTTCTACTGCATATTACAATGAACCATCCCCAATATGCGGCATGGACAAGTATACTACAATGTATCTCATAGGCGAATTGAAAAGACGTCTTGGAGATGGCGAGGAATCCCTCATATGGTTCAGCCAGGTAATGACATCCCCTACATCGTCCCAGAAAATCAAGGATTTAGCCAGGGAGCAAAGGGACCTCATAAAATCCAATACTGAAAATACTATAGAGCAGGAACAGACAACAGATAATAAGCAAAGCCATAAATTCTTTCATAAATTCCGTAAATAAAGAACCTGGATTAAATTATTTTGACCGGATTAAAGTTTATATAGTCTGCTGAGGTCAATATATATTCTGTGCCATCAATTTCCCCTGAAACAGCCCTCAAAAGGGCTTCTCCATGGAGATGCCCATATATAACTTTTTCAATGTCGTATTCTTTAAACATGTTTGTAAATTCCGAATCCATGAATTTTTCACCTATTGGCGGATAATGCATCATTACAATAAATTTTTCATATTTGTTTTTTGATGCTGATTCCAGAGAATTCTTCAATCTCAATACTTCCCTGTTATATATTTTCTGATCATGGGGTGTAAAATTTTCACTCCCGGGGCAGTTCCACCCTCTGGTGCCGCAAATTGCATAATCATAATAACTAAAAAAATTATTTTGAATAAACTTCATATCCTCATATAGATTGTTTAATTTATTTATACTGGTCCACCAATAGTCATGATTTCCCTTGACAAATATTTTTCTTCCAGGCAATTCGTGAATCCATTCAAGATCCAAAATTGCACTTTCCATATCCATGGCCCATGATATGTCACCGGAAATTAAAACTGTATCATCATCAGATATTTTATCCATCCAATTTTCATGTATCCTGACATCATGTTCATACCAGTTATCACCAAAGACATCCATAGGTTTATTGCCACTTTTGTCAAGGTGTAGATCGGATATTGCAAATAAAGCCACTAGATCACCCTCTAACTATTAAGCCTATTTTGGATTTATACTGTTATCTATATCCACCACATATGCTATTACTTTTGCAACAGCATCATACAGTTCAAATGGGATATTATCTCCGATATTTATGTTAACAAGAAGATTTGCAAGTTCCTTGTCATATACTATGGGCACATTTGACTCTTCAGCCTTTTTTAAAATATTGTCGGCTATCTGTCCTATGCCTGCAGCACTGACTATAGGTGATTCATAATCAACATCATATTTTAAAGCTGCTACCTTTTTTCTTCCATCCATAATATTTACCTCTCATTATGCCCTTGTATTTATTATTCCAATCTCATTATCCTGAAAGAACTCTCTGCAGGTTGATATATTCATTTCCTCATGTTTCTCATTGAAATCAATATCTATATTATAACCTAAGTTGGATAGGCTCTCCAATATTTTTTCACTGTGATTTTCCAGAAGCTTTATAAATGATTTCTGACTCTTTACATCTATATGCATATTTTTGTTTTTTACAGCCAGATACGCGTCCACTACACCCATATTTTCAGTATTTATAGCTGTGGCAATTTTAACATTTGAACTATCAATCTTTTTTCCCCTTTTCCTGTCATCCCTTATTATCAATTTACATTCATAGTTGCTGTTCTGAAACTTCAATGGCATGTCCATATAATAGTATGAATTTGACACAGTATTGAATATTTTAAAGTCATTAATATTATTATTTAACAAATTCATTATATTCACAGGCTTGTCAGGACTTTTGTCCTGTATTTGGTTGATCACCTGCTCTATTATATCAGACATTTCCCGTGTTTTAAAATTCAGCTGATCCTTTATCTGATTTGAAATAGTTTCTATTATATCTTTGGATATCAAGTTGGATTTATCTTTTAAAAAATACTCGTTGAAAATATTTTTGACTTCACTTTTTATATTGTTTTTTGTATTTTCTGCCCCAGTTTTATTATTACCATTCTGTATATTTTCATATTGGTTTGTGTTATCCTGTTTTATATTTTCATGCTTTTCAATCATCTCACCCTTTGGAGCTGCTGTATTTTCTGGAATTTCACCGGATATATTCCCGTCTATTTTTTGATTGACACCTGCAGGCTGATTTTTTAAATTATTTTCCCTATTCTCTGCCGCATTATTCTTTACAACATTATTCTCTGCAGTATTATTCTCTACAACATTATTTACATTTTCTTTCACTGCGGCTATTTCCGAACTATCTACATTTTTATATGCTTTTTCAATATTTTTCTGCAGTGCATCCATATAATCACTTGTAGTTGATTTTACATTTTCAGGACTTTGTTTAAATTCAGGCTGCACGCTCACTCCTAATTTCTGTCCGAGATTTTCAATTTCCCTGTATATAACAGCCGGCTTTTTAAATACATCATTAAAACTTTTTATGTTCTCATTGTTTATATCTATATTATTTTCAATAAATGTAAATACATCGCCATCAGAAAGTTTTGCAATATCGGTAAACAAACTTTTTAATATACTGCTTGCCCTTTTCCCTTCACTGCTGTTGGCATCTATATTTCTGCTTAAAAGATATTTCTGTATAAAATTATCCACTTCTCCTCCGCCGTTCTGCGTTTTGTTCATAAATTCCAGGAGTGATTTCATATTTGAAACATTGCTTTTAGTAAGTGGAATTTCATGTTTTATCATACCTTTAATAAGATCATAGTCCTGCATACTTAAGTTCATGGAATTTTCCTTTATAAAAAGTTTTACAGCATCATTTCCTCCGTCCTTGACCCCTTCATCTGTTCTGCCAACAATCTTTAACTCGAGTTTCCCATCCTGAAATCCATCAACTTGAAACCTTAATAATTGATTTTTAGATACCTGATCCATATTTTCTATATCTGCAGAAAACTGCCATCCATCCAAAAGCCTTAATAATATGCTCTTAGAGACTTTATCAAGATCTACTATTCTAGCTATGAATTTTTGTCCTATCTCAAAGGAAAGTTTTGTTGATACTTTCTTATTGTTTACATTATAGGTACTATTTACATTCCATATTCCCGCCAATTTAATCACCCTTCAAATAAATATACAGTATATTTATTTATCGTACACAAGTCCAATTTCATGAATAAAAAAATCTGGCACCACTAATTTACAGGTGTCAGATTTTTTATTTTTACTAGGCAGCTTGCCTTCCTTCTCTATGCTCTTTTTTCAATATTGGCGACACACTTTTGTAAACCACCAATGTAAGTACAGTCAATGCCAGCCCCTTAAAAAGGTTAAATGGTATGATGGACCAAAGTATCAAAGTACCAACGCTATCTACATTCCCATTTATTTTTGATGCAATTGCAACTATCTGGCTTATAGGAAAATTAAATGCCTTTTCATAGAGCGGCAGAAGTACAAAATAATTCAGAATCGCTGCTGCAATCGACATTGTTACCGTACCTGCTATAAGACTCATTACAGCTGTTGCCCTTGATTTTTTAAACTTGTATATTATTCCTGCCGTACCTACAAGAACAGCTCCTATGGCAAAATTCGCCAGTTCTCCTACAAAAGCTGTCTGGCTTGCAAATATTCCATGAAGTACATTTTTTAAAAATTCTATTATGATTCCAGCCTCAGGTCCCAGTGCAAAAGTTCCTATCAAAGCTGGCAAATCACTAATATCGATTTTCATGAATGATGGGAATATCGGCAGTGCGAACTCTAAAAACATAAGTAAAAATGCAATAACGCCCAACAAAGATATCTTCACAAGTCTGTTCAATTTCCTGTTCTTCATAATACACCCTCCTAATTCATAAGTATAATCTCCTACTCCTACCATATTAAGAGGCGATAAAGTATAATAAAAAAGCTCCAACAAAAGTCAGGGCCAATAAATGGTATACTTTACACTTCTTCCATCCAGACTATACTGTCGGCTTCGGAGTTTCACCGAATCATGCCATTATGGCTCGCGGGCTTTACCGCCGGTGGGGAATTACACCCCGCCCTGAAGATTATATTCAATTTAATTACATCTTTATTATATAACCTTTTTTATTAAAAAGCAACTTTATGTACCTTCATGACTATAAAGTTCATATGCCATTTGAATGCGGAAACTACAAATACTTTTATCATTTAAAAGTACTTGTGAAATCTGATTATACATTTCTTCTATTCTATCGATTATCCTTTATCTTATTTATTACAGGTGCATAAATTTAACTTTTTTCTTTTTTAAAAAAATACCGTCAAAAAAGTTTACACCTATTCAAACGCCTACCGCAACGGAAATACTTCTTAGCAAATCCATATTTGATGGTCTAAAAAAATAATCAAACATAATATTTAGATAGGACAGTTTTATATATATTCTCAAAAAATTTGGAATACTGGTGGCTTTAGATTAAAATTCTATTTTCACTATAAAAAGGTAGGCTTTAATACTATGAATAATTTTTATGATGATATTAACTATAGACGGGTATTCTTATCACAAATAGCTGCGGCATGCTCCCCTAAAATTCAAATTTACTGCGCTGCTATATATTTCCATATAAAAATATATTTCTATTTTTAGAATAATACAATTTCCCGTCTATGCTTATATATTACTATATAAAAAATTTCTTTGCAACTTTTTTTCAAATTTTTGTTGCAATTTTTATACTATAAGTATAAAATGTAAATTAATGAGAATAAACTATTTTAAAATTACATTCAATCATTTATACTTTATTTTGGGTGATTAGATGAAATTCCTGACTAGCAGTGAAAAAATAAAAAAATTAAGAAAAGACTTGAATATGAAACAACAGGATCTTCAGGATAAAAATATAACCAGAGGCCTCATAAGCATGATTGAAATAGGGCGGAGAACTCTCAAACATGACACGGCTGTAACACTTGCCCGGAGATTCAATGCCAGAGCTGAACAATTAGGTCATAAATTGGTTGTTGATGCAGATTATCTTTTAAGATCCCCTGAAGATGACGCAGAATTATATTGCCTTGAAAAACTCAACTCAAAAGATATTGTTATTGACGATATAAAATATGTACTATCCATAGCAGATGAATACAACTTAACATCAGTAAGAGCTGAAGCCCATTGTAAACTTGGGGATATAAATTATGATAAAAAGAATTATAAAAATTCTTTTATAAATTACAATCAGTCCCTTGATATTTTTAAAAATGTCAAGCAGCACGAAAAGATATCCTACATATACTGGAGGCTTGGCTTATGTAAGATGAATCTTCTTCAATACACAGACTGTGTTACATACTTGAATTTTTCCATACATTATTCTCTTGCACATGATGATCCAAGAATTTACGAGCTTGCTTTATATGATATAGCTCTTGCGTATAGGAAATTAAACAAAAT
>Ga0334882_1000731_pt1 | contig 47033 bp, 39 predicted proteins | sample GraSluR1_MG_5_FD_207226 | JGI IMG/M metagenome (GOLD analysis project Ga0334882, IMG submission 207226) | Sludge microbial communities from methane-producing bioreactor in Wageningen University, Netherlands - Granular Sludge_15_04-R1 | ecosystem: Engineered > Bioreactor > Anaerobic >... | reverse complement strand
CTGGGTTGTTTCGCCTAAGAATTTTCCATCCTGCTTGCGAATCGATGCCTCTGATTCCGAAGGGTCTATCATGGCATTAAGCCATAGAAAATTGGATATCTGTGCGGTGCAGTTTCATCCTGAGTCGATACTTACTCCCTATGGGAAAAGAATTATATCCAATTGGTTGAAACCATATTTCGATTAGGGTTTTAGTAAAGTTGAATGCTGAAAGTAATTTCGGGAAATTCTAGTTAACTTTATCATTTTTAATACAAAGTTTAAATGGAATTAATTACCGTTAATTGTTTACAGGGTCAATCACAAGTCTTGGTTGGTGAATTATTAAGTAATGTGGGTAAATATCTACCTGAGGGTAATGTTTTTATCATAACAGATAACAATGTTAAGCATTATCATCAGGCTAGTTTTCCGCTCTTCCCAATTTACTCTATTGATGCTGGAGAACGATCAAAGAACCTCGAAGAGGTTGCCGACATATACCGTTGGTTGCTTTCGCAAGGAGCCGACCGAACTTCATTTATACTAGGCATAGGAGGAGGAGTTGTATGCGATATTGCTGGATTTGTGGCATCAACTTACATGAGAGGTGTTAATTTTGGTTTTGTTGCAACTTCACTTCTTGCACAGGTTGATGCCAGTATTGGTGGGAAAAACGGTGTTGATTTTGATGGTTACAAGAATATTGTGGGAACCTTTAACCAGCCCCAATTCGTAATTTGCGACACTTCGATCCTAAGTACATTGCCAAAAGATGAAATTACAAATGGTTTGGCCGAAATTATAAAGCATACCCTTGTCGCTGATGCGCAGATGTTTCAATACATTGAGTGCAAGATGGGAAGCCTAAAACAATTCGATTCTAGTTTGTTATTGGAACTTGTTGTTCATTCAGCTAGAGTCAAATCAAAGATCATTCAGGCTGATGAACGTGAAAAAAATGAACGCAAGAAGCTAAACCTTGGACATACCTGGGGCCATGCTGTGGAAAAGGTTTCTGGTTTGCCACATGGCAAAAGCGTTAGCATTGGTCTTGAGTTTGCCGCTAGGTTATCGGTTCAGAAAGGATTAATAGAGAAAAGGGATTATCTGCGAATTATGAATGTATTCAGAGAGTTAGACCTTCCTGTTTGCCTGAAAATTAATCCCCTGAAAATTTTCGAAGCTCTAAAGATGGACAAAAAGAAAACGGCCAACTCCATTGACTTTATTTTAATGAAAGGTATTGGCAATGTGGTAATCGAGAGTATACCATTACATGAAATTCAAAATTTCATTCAAATTAAAGCTAACAATGAGAAATGATATCTGCCTTAGTATTGGAAATGTTGACTATAGTGCTGTAATTGAATATTTAAACAGAGTTTCATTCGCTGAGATTCGGATCGATTTGCTAAACCTTAAACGTGAACAGCTTAGCCATATTTTTAGTGCTTACAACAATCTGATTGCAACCTGTCGTGGAGGTTCAATTGGCGATGATGAGCGATTCATGATTTTAATTGATGCCCTTGACCAGGGTGCAGCTTTTGTAGATGTTGAGATCGATTCAACCGAGCATTGGTTTAAGCCAATTGTTGAAAAAGCGAAAGCTTTGAAAAGGAAAGTAATCGTTTCATCGCATAATTTTCAACACACTCCAAATGCAGATGAACTATACAGAACGGTTGATTCCCTTTTTGATGCTGGAGCCGATGTCGCAAAGATTGCATGCATGGTTAGATCTCCCGAAGATAATGCTAAAATGCTAGGACTTTACGCAAGTTATCAAAATTTGATTTCATTAGGGATGGGAAATCGTGGTGTTATTTCAAGGGTGTTGGCTCCACTTTTAGGAGCTCCATTTACTTATGCATCAATTCCTGGGCAGGGAACAGCAGAGGGGCAGCTTGATAAAAATCAGATGAATGAAATCATAAACTTTTTGGAGCAACATACAAGTGGGAAAGACTAAACTATTTGCTGTATTTGGCAATCCTATTTTGCACAGCAAGAGTCCACAACTCTTTAATACTGTTTTCAGTGAGCTGGAAATTGATGCCTATTACACCAGAATACGACCTCAGTCAGTTATTGATATTATAGATATAATAAGGCATTTACCTCTAACAGGAGCAAATATCACAGCCCCTTTTAAGGAAGAGTTAATTCCATTTTTAGATGAATTATCCTCCGAGGTGAAGATGATCGGAGCAGTCAACACTGTTATAAATATCAATGGAAAATTAAGGGGTTACAATACTGATCATAAAGGAGTAATCGAATCTTTAAACCAAGAGAATATTAGATTAATTGAAACCAAATGTCTTGTGATTGGGGGCGGTGGTGCTGCTAGGGCGGCAGTTTACGGTTTATTGAAACAAGGTGCAGATGTTACCATTTGCAACAGAACTCTCTCAAAAGCGCAAAGAATTGCCGCTGATTTTGGCTGTGATATTATGGCATGGGATACCTATGACATTGATCAATGTTTCAACGTTGTGGTTTCAACGCTCTCTCCTGATGTGATTCCACCTTTCATTAAATCCTTAAATTCGAAATTCCTTTTGGATGCTTCATATAAGCAATCGGTTGTATATCAAATGGCCAATAGAATGGGTATTAAGGTTATTTCAGGAGAAAGATGGCTTTTACATCAAGCTGCTGAAGCATATCGATTGTTTTTTGATGAGGTCATCCCTGTTTCTTTAATGGAGAAAGGTTTACATAAAGGATTGGATAAGAATGAAGTAAAAACAGTTGGATTTGATATAAATTCTTCATTTCAAGGGTTGGATATTCAGCCCGATTTAATGGTTTCCTCTAAGGGAATGGACAACATGCAGATAAAGGGTATAATTGATGAAGAAATTGCTAAAGCCTTCAGCTATTAGTGGTACAATAGCCGCACCACCCTCGAAGAGTATTGCCCAAAGGGCAATTGCTTTAGCTTTGCTAGCCAAGGGCAAATCTGTTATTACCAATGTTGGAGCATCTGCCGATGTAAAATCTGCCATAGAAGTAAGCAGAGCATTAGGGGCAGAGATATCTGAGCACAGCAACAAGTTGTCCATTAAAGGAGGAATTAAAGTTCCTTCGACCATCCTAAACTGCGGAGAATCGGGTTTGGGCATCAGAATGTTTTCATCACTTGCAGCAACGCTGAACAAACCCGTAACCCTTACTGGTGTTGGTACTTTGATCAAAAGACCAATGGGAATTGTTGAGGAATCGATTAGAGCATTGGGAGCCAAATGCATAACTAATAACGGATTTATCCCCATAGCTGTGCAAGGCCCATTAAAGGGTGGTATGGCAAAAGTGGATGGCTCGATCAGTTCGCAGGTGCTAACCGGTATGCTTATGGCTGCACCATTGGCTGAAACCGATACTACCATCCTAGTTAGTAATCTTCAAAGCAAACCCTATATCGACATTACTTTAGAAACCATGAAGGTTTTTGGAGTGGATGTTGAAAATGAAAACTATGAGGTTTTTAGGGTGAGATCAGGGCAGTATTACCAACCAACCCAAATAAATGTTGAGGGTGATTGGAGTGGTGCTGCATTCCTACTCGTAGCAGCTGCCATTGCTGGTGAGGTTGGAGTAACAAGTCTTAAACCAATATCGAAGCAAGCCGACCGGGCAATTATTGATGCTTTGATGTGGACAGGGGCCACGGTATCGATACAGGATAATTTAGTTGCTGTTAGCAAGGGCGAGCTTAACGCCTTTCATTTCGATGCTACTCAATGTCCCGACCTTTTCCCTCCGCTGGTTGCGCTTGCAACGCATTGTAAGGGTGAGTCGAGAATTTTAGGGGCAAACCGTTTGCGAGTAAAAGAAAGTGACAGGGCAGTGGCACTTCAACAAGAGTTTGCCAAGTTGGGCATTTCAATAGAGATTGATGGAGATTTGATGAGAGTTTTTGGAGGGAAAGTAAAAGGGGGCAAAGTTGAATCCTACGGCGATCACCGTATTGCAATGGCCTGTGCAATTGCTGCTTTGGCAGCCGATGGAGAAGTGGAAATTGAAGGTGCTGAGGCAGTGGCAAAATCCTATCCGGAGTTTTTTAGGGACCTGATGGCAATGAATGTACAAGCAAAATAGTAATTTAGATAGAACCTTTTAGTAAGATGAAAAATTTGAAACTTAAATTTTTTATTCACCTTTCCTAGAGTTATTTTTTTGATGTCATTTAACCTATTATATTTCGATTGATGGGATCTAACTTAATAACAGGGATGGACTGAGAATAAATGAAACCGAAATTTTTTCAGTGGTTTCTAATACTAATGAAACGAAAGTGCTTATGATGGAAGTACCTTTGGAGTGGTAACAAGAAACAATTATTTATATTTACATATCCACCAATAGGTTTATTCCTAAAAGAAAATTAAATATCTTGCATATAAATAACAACAGAAACACTATTAGTTATTATTAATACAAAAGTTGTATATTAAATATTTGATATGAAATTTAAGAAGCATTTTATTCTTTTTACCCTATGCTTTCTTCACTTCGGTTCAATGCTGTGTCAAAATATCGGAAGTGATTCAATGAGTTATTTGAACGGGGTTTCAAGAATTGATAGCTTGATTAATACCCTTTGTTCACAAAAAGATTCCAGCCGAATTCAGACACTGCTTTCCTTAGCCTGGCAGCTTCGTAATTCCAACCCTGAACAATCTGTTAACTTCGGATTAGAGGCAATTGGATTAACAAATACCTATAACGATTACACTGGACTTGCCAAAGCCTATGGCTTTGTTGGGGTGGCCTACAGAGTACTAGGCGACTACTCCAAATCCATTGACTTCTACTTTAATGGACTTGATATCGCTATGAAATATAATCTTGAGGAGGAACAAGGCTATGCGTACCTGAATATCGCAAATCTATTTATTTATCAGGAGTTTCATACAAATGCCATTGAAAATATTAAACGAGCCACAGAAATAGCAAAAAGGATCAACAATAAGAGCATGCTTGCCTACGCATTCCTTTACCATGGTAGGGCACTTATGCTAGTTAATGAGTTAAATCCAGCATTAGAATTTTTACAAGAATCAATGAGTATTCGCAAGGGATTAAACCTTAAGCGCGAACAAGCCGTTTGCCTGAAGTATATTGGAGATATCTATTTTGTCAGGAAGCAGTTTCCTATGGCTATTGAGAATTACGACAAAGCACTTTCATTAATTGATAAGAACATCGAAAAAAACTTACATTCCAGCATTCTTCTTGAAAAATCAAATATTTACTTGCTACAGAACAATTTGCATTCGGCTTACATTCATGCAAGCCAAGGACTTGCCATTGCAAATCAAATTGGATCAAGTTTATTCATTAGAGACGCATCTCAGATTTTGGCAAAGATATCCCTAAAACGTAACGATTACATAGCTGCATCCAAACTACAGCAAAGCATCTTGGAATTAAATGATCAACTTTACGACCAGCAACTATCAGAAAAGATATTCTTAATGGAGTATCAGATGGAAAGACAGCAGAAACAGAATGAAATTGAGATGCTGAACAGGGATAACACAATTAAGGAGTTGGAATTGGTTAAGGCAAGAGAGGAAAAGCAAAAGCAACGAGTAATAATATATGCGTTTGCAGCAGGTTTTGTCATAATTTTTGTGTTTCTGCTTATAATATCACGACTATTTCTTCAGATAAAAATTTACAACAAGAAACTTGAGGGAAAAAATCAACAAATTGAATTGCAAAATACAAATCTCAGCATTGTTAACAAGAAACTATTAGAATCGGAGGATAATCTGAAAAAGTTGGTGCAAACCAAGGACAAGCTTTTCTCAATTATTGCACACGATTTAAGAAGTCCATTCACCGTTTTGATTGGGCTCACCGAAATGCTTTCAAGACAAGTTGAAACACTCGATCCCATTGAAATAGCCGAGTTTAGCAATCAGCTAAACCAATCATCCAGCAAACTGCTGAATCTTATCGAAAATTTGCTGCATTGGTCTCGAAGCCAAATCGGAAGCATAAAATTAAATCCCCAGATCATCTCCCTTAGTAAGATTGTTACCGATGCTTTTGATGTTCTTGGAATACAGGCAAAATCAAAAAAAATTGAACTAAGAAATGAAGTTCCAGAAAATCTTTCGGTTTTTGCCGATCAAGAAAGTATATCAATCATATTAAGAAATCTGATGTCAAATGCCATAAAATACACAGAGAGGGATGGAGTGGTTACCATTAGTGCATTTCAGCAGGATAAAAGGGTTATCGTCAAAGTTTCGGATACAGGTATTGGCATTCGTCCCGAAAAGATTTCCATACTTTTCAAGTTCGAGGATAGCTTTTCTACCGTGGGCACCAACCAGGAAGCAGGAACTGGCCTCGGTCTTCTAGTTTGCAGAGAGTTTATTGAGATGAATGGAGGTGATATTTCTGTTGAGAGTGTTGAGGGTGAAGGAACTAATTTTACCTTCTCGATACCAACAAAAACATAATGAAATAAATATGAACTCTTTCGGTCGAATTTTTCGTATTTCAACTTTTGGCGAGTCGCACGGACCAGTAATTGGCGTTTCCATTGATGGCGTTCCCCCGGGAATTCCGCTAACCATTGATGATTTTGCTGAAGATTTAAACCGCCGAAGGGCAGGTGTAAAGGGAACAACCACCCGTATCGAGGACGATTTTCCGGAGATCATTTCAGGTTGGTTCAACGAATATACAACTGGTGCTCCACTAACAATTCTTTTTCGCAATACCAACACGCAATCGTCCGATTACCAAAATATTGCTAAAACACCTCGACCCGGTCATGCTGATTTCGTGGCATATAAACGTTATAAAGGTTTTAATGATTTCCGTGGAGGAGGGCATTTTTCGGGCAGGTTAACAATTGCATTAGTGGCTGCTGGAGTTGTTGCTAAAAAAGTGTTGAAGGATATCGATATATCTGCTAGAGTAATATCTGTAGCAGGCTTAACAAATATTGATGAAGCGATTGAAAAAGCGTTGGATAAAGGTGATTCAGTTGGGGGATTGGTAGAATGCCACGCTAAGGGAATTCCCATTGGCTGGGGTGAACCATTCTTCGATTCGGTAGAGTCTTTTATTTCACATCTTGCTTTTGCAGTTCCAGCAGTCAAAGGTATAGAGTTTGGCTCTGGTTTTAAGGCAGCAAATATGCTTGGCTCTCAGCATAACGATCAAATCCTTGATGAAACAGGACGCACACCTACAAATAATGCTGGGGGATTATCTGGGGGATTAACCAATGGCAATGAATTAGTTTTTCGGGTGGCAATTAAGCCAACATCAAGCATTGGTATTAAGCAGGAAACTTTTAGTATAGATACGGGTAAAGTTGAGGAACTATATGTGGAAGGTCGTCACGATGTTTGTATTGCACTTCGCATACCTGTTATAATTGAGGCAATAACTGCCATTGCATTGGCTGATTTAATGATAATAAATAAGGGAATGGAGTATAAATAAATGAGGGAGTCTCAAAAGTCCATTGTGTGACTCAGTGAAGGACACTGAGAAACTCTATGGAATTTATAATTTATTGTATCACAGTGTATCACAGGGGAATCACAGAGTTCCACAGAGTAGTAAATCAAATCCTTTTTGACTTTTGAGACACCCTCATTATAAAAACCTTAATCCCTATTTCCCTTCAAGATAATCAAGAAGGTATGAGTATAGCATGGTAAGTTTACCAATATTCATTATGGTGGCTCTCATGACAACTCCTTCAGAGTCATTACTAATGAAGTGGGGAATTACTTTATCAATCAATGTTTTGCCAAAATCTTCGCTGGCATCGCGGGGTAATTCTCCGGGAAGATTATCGACAGTCATCATGGTAATGTTTTTCTTGCTGGTGAAGGCAACCTCTTCTCTTTCGAGGAATGGGTTATAACCATAGAAAGGTTCTGCAATCGTAGTGGCTCGAAGTGTTGAAGGAATTGGCCCTGGTACATCGCAGCTAACATCGGCAATTACGGTTATCCTGAAATCAGGGGAGCGCATATCCTCCTTGGTAAAGAAATGGGGTGAGCGATAGTCCCAGTAATGACATGCTACGAAAATATCAGTAACCTTGGTGTATGGAAGAAATGTTGATTCATGCTCTGCAGGAGAATTCACCCAGAAATCCCAATCGAAAGGTTTACCATCCTTACGCTTTGCGTAATGCCATGGGTCGATTCGGCATAAAACTGGTTCGTTGAATTCTTTTGTAAGGTATTCCTCAGGTGAAACTTCTTTAATGCCAATTGCCCTGAAGACTTCAAGAGCACCTCCGGCTACTCTGCCTCCTCCCGAAATGAGAATCCTTTTTGGATGAAGATGAACGTTTTTTAGGCCTGACATCATATCATTGTAATCATGACATTGGTGTGCTGGGCGAAGCTTGTACCTATCCGTTCTAATTCCTCTGGCACGTAAAGCATTGTATGCACCCACAATACCAGCCCAACGACCAAATGCAACAAGCCTTTCGCCATTCTGATTGGTAATATACTCGTGATCTAGAAGAGTTATCTTATTTCGAGCAATAGCTTGCAATAGTGCTTGGTTATGGGGTTGTTTTTTTGCCACATGAGCAAAGAATAAATAAGGTTTATTTGGAATCAGAGCATCAATCTTAACCTCTTTTACGCCAATCAGCAAATCGCAATCGCTTAAATCCTCCTGCAATGATATACCAACTGCTTTGTATTCAGAATCTTTGAAACACCTTAACTCACTGGGTTGTACAACCACTTCAACGTTAGGGTATCGTTTCATTAAATCAATACTCTGTGCAGGGGGAAGCGCAACCCGCCTGTCTGGCGGAGTTTTGGTTTCTTTTATTAGTCCAATTTTAAATTTTTTATCCATGATATTGTATGTTAATCTTAGGATTTAGTAAATAGAAGTTGTATGAATTTTTTAGTTGAGAAATAAATCAAATTTTATCCTGTATGATGCAAAACTACTAAAAATAAAGCGAAGAGGCAAATTTCTTTTATACAGTAATAGTGCTTATACACTGATAATGAAGAATCCTTAGCTATTTTAATTGCTGTTTCTTGTTTATTCTAATGATAATAGTGCGATCAAAATACAAATTATGATTGCGATGAGTGCAAACGTTTCAGTAGATTTTTTCTAATGTTAAGTGCTTAACAACATTTCTTTTTTCATCAATTTTTTTATACCTTTGTTAAGTTTGTGTAAGAAGTAAATAACTTATTATCAATAAAATACACTTTAAGATGGCAAAGAACAAAAAGTTTATCACCTGTGACGGGAACTATGCAGCATCGCATATTGCGTACATGTTTAGTGAGGTTGCCGCCATTTATCCAATCACCCCATCATCGACAATGGCTGAGTACATTGATGAATGGGCTGCATTTGGGAGAAAGAACATTTTTGGAGAAATCGTAAAGGTAACCGAGATGCAGTCGGAAGCTGGCGCGGCTGGAGCTGTTCATGGTTCTCTTCAAGCAGGAGCCTTAACTACAACTTATACCGCATCACAGGGATTGCTTTTGATGATCCCCAATATGTACAAGATCTCCGGAGAATTACTTCCTGGTGTTTTCCATGTTTCGGCAAGAAGTGTGGCAGCACAGGCATTATCAATTTTTGGCGATCACAGCGATGTTATGAGTACCCGCTCGTGTGGATTTGGATTACTTGCCACAGGAAGTGTTCAGGAAGTAATGGATTTGGCCGGTGTTGCTCATCTAACAGCTATTAAAACACGCGTACCCTTCCTTCATTTCTTCGATGGATTTAGAACTTCTCACGAAACCCAAAAGATTGAGGTAATTGAAACCGAGCAAATGGCTGCTTTGATTGATAAGAAAGCACTTCAGGAATTTCGCGATAGAGCTTTAAATCCAGAGCACCCCGTTACACGCGGTACCGCTCAAAACCCTGATATTTACTTCCAAACCCGTGAAGCAGCGAATAAATTTTACGATGTTGTTCCCGATGTGGTTGAGGAATATATGCAGGAAATTAAAAAAATAACCGGTCGTGAGTACCACCCTTTCAGGTATTATGGACATCCACAAGCAGAGCATGTTGTTATTGCCATGGGCTCAATTACTGATACACTGAGCGAAGTGGTTGATCATTTGAATGAAAAAGGAGAAAAGGTAGGACTATTAGCAGTTCATCTTTATAGGCCATTTTCAGCAAAGTATTTCTTTAAAGCTATTCCTGCATCAGCTAAACGAATCACTGTTCTTGATCGGACAAAAGAGCCGGGAGCAAACGGTGAACCTTTATACCTTGACATTAAGGATGTTTACTACAACAAGGCTAATGCTCCTCTAATTGTTGGTGGACGTTACGGCTTGAGTTCAAAGGATACTACTCCTTCACAGATGATAGCTGTTTTTGAAAATTTAAAGATGAAGGAACCAAAGAATCAGTTTACTGTGGGAATAGTAGATGATGTTACTTTTAAATCATTACCACTTCTTCCAGAGATAAACTTAGCTCCTAAGGGAACATTCCAAGCCAAATTCTATGGAATTGGTGCCGATGGAACTGTTGGTGCAAACAAAAACTCCATCAAAATTATTGGCGATAACACCGACAAGTACTGTCAGGCATATTTTGCATACGATTCAAAAAAATCAGGTGGTGTAACAGTTTCGCACCTTCGTTTTGGAGATAATCCAATACGTTCACCCTACCTTGTAACAACGCCCGATTTTGTTGCATGTCACGTGCCTGCATATCTTGGCAAATACGATATGCTAAAGGGGCTTCGTAAGGGGGGGACTTTCTTGTTGAATTCAATTTGGAGTGTTGAGGAAACTAAGGACAAGCTACCCAATTCAATCAAAAAGTATTTAGCTGAAAACGATATTGCTTTTTACATCATCAACGCAACTGAAATAGCTGAACAGATAGGTCTTGGAGGACGGACAAATACGATTATGCAGAGCACATTCTTCAAAATATCCGAGGTTATTCCTTATGAATTGGCTGTAAAGGAAATGAAGGATGCCATTGATAAAACCTTTGGCCGTAAAGGTGAGGATATTGTAAAAATGAACAAGGCTGCCATTGACAGAGGTTGCGATTTTATTAAAGTTGAAGTTCCTGCTGAATGGGCTAAGCTTCAACCCGAGAAGGCTACATCCATTGAAGATGCTCCAGAATTCGTTAACAATGTGATGTTACCCATGAACACACTTAGGGGAGATGATCTACCAGTAAGCGCATTTTTGGGTCGCGAAGATGGAACGTTCCCTTCTGGAACTACAGAGTTTGAAAAGCGAGGAATCGCTGTTCACGTTCCCGAGTGGATTCCTGGTAACTGCATACAATGTAATCAATGTGCGTATGTGTGCCCTCATGCAGCAATACGACCATTTCTTTTAACTGATGAAGAACTTGCAAAAGCACCTAAAGGAACGCAGACCGTAAAAGGCACAGGTGGAACTAAAGAGTATAACTTCCGAATTCAGGTCAGCGTTTTAGATTGTACTGGATGTGGTAATTGTATTGATGTTTGTCCTGCTAAGACCAAAGCTCTCGAGTTTAAATCTCTCGATTCTCAAATGGCAGAGGTTGAGCGCTTCAACTATATGGATAAAAAAGTTGGCTATAAGGATACCGTTTTAGGAAAAGATAAAAGTGTGAAGAATAGCCAATTTGCACAACCCTTGTTTGAGTTTAGCGGGGCATGTGCTGGTTGTGGCGAAACGCCCTACATCAAAGCGATTACACAACTTTTCGGAGAGAGGATGATTGTTACCAATGCTACAGGATGTTCTTCAATTTATGGTGGCTCTGCACCCTCCACACCTTACCGTGCAAATCATCAAGGAATTGGTGTTGCTTGGGCAAATTCACTATTTGAGGATAATGCCGAGTATGGTTTCGGTGTTGCAACGGGTGTAAACAAACTTCGCACTAGAATTGCTGAAAGAATTCAGAAAGGGTTAGCCAATGGCTATAAGGCTGAAACCAAAGAAGCCATGAAACTATGGCTCGAAAATAAGGAAAATGCTGACGGTTCAGTAGAAGCATCTGCTAAACTAATAGTTGCCCTTGAAAAGGAAAACGATGATTTAGCAAAAGAACTACTTGCGCTCAAGCAGTATTTTATTAAGAAATCAGTTTGGATATTCGGAGGCGATGGTTGGGCGTATGATATTGGTTATGGAGGTCTTGACCATGTTATTGCTTCGGGTGAAGATGTTAACCTTCTTGTACTTGACACCGAGGTTTATTCAAATACTGGAGGTCAAGCCTCTAAGTCCACACCAATTGCTGCAGTAGCCAAGTTTGCCGCAGCAGGAAAGCGAATTCGTAAGAAAGATTTGGGTATGATGGCAATGAGTTATGGTTACGTTTACGTTGCACAGGTTGCTATGGGAGCTAATCATAATCAGTATTTTAAAGCTATCAAGGAAGCTGAATCGTTTCCAGGACCAAGTTTAATTATTGCGTATTCTCCATGTATTAATCATGGTTTACGTAACGGAATGGGAGCATCACAGAATCAAATTAAAATGGCTGTGGAAGCAGGGTACTGGCAAATGTACAGGTATGACCCACGTTTAGAAAGCGAGGGCAAAAACCCATTCCAACTTGATTCGAAAGAACCTGATTGGAATAAATTCCAAGATTTCTTGAAGAGTGAGGTTCGATACACTACTCTGCAGAAATCATTTCCAGAAGAAGCTAAAGAGCTTTTTAAAGCAGCCGAAGAGAATGCCCGTTGGAGGTACAATTCATATCTTCGAATGGCAGCCATGGATTTTTCAAAATAATATTGATGATGATCATAAAAAAAAGGTGTCGGAAGTTCGACACCTTTTTTTATTTGGTTTATTGAATATTTAAATTTGATTGCTAAATTGCCTTTTAGTTGATCTTGTTATTTGTATTTAATAAAGATGAGAATCTCGCTAAAAAGTTTTATTAATAAAACGCTTATTTTGTTTTTAACAAAGCCAAATAAATGGCATTGCCTAATATTATTATCAATACTTTTCACTGGAAATATCCATTCTCAAATAGTTAAACCCAACCCTGTTTTTAAGAATTTTACAGTTGACGAGGGTTTGCTATCGAACGAGGTTTATCATATAATTCAAGACTCAATTGGTTATATATGGATTGCTACTGCAAGCGGAATCAATCGCTTCGATGGGACAAATTTTAAGAATTATAACCTTGAAGATGGCCTGGTTGATAACACAATTTATGAAATATATACTGACTACAAGGGTAGACTTTGGTTCATTTCCAGTTCAGGTAAATTAGTTTATTTCGAAAACGAAAAGATAAAACCCTTTCAGTTTAACAATAAAATAACAGACCATCTCCCAGCTTCCCGAGGGCCAATCAAAAAGTCATTTCATATTGATTCTCTTGATAATGTTCATATTTCGCTTAAAAGGTACGGTAGGCTTGTAATAGGAATGGAGGGTACATATAAAAAGCTTTCAGGAATACATGAGGAGGGCGTAGTTGTAGTTGAAAAAATTGAAGACGGAACTTTTTTAGTTGCCAATCCACTCATTCCTCAAACTTATGACATAGTTTATTTTGATCAAAAAAATAATCAGAATTTTAGTTTTGATTATCATGATCTTTATGAGAAAAGGTTATTAATTAATCATTTTTTTATTCTTGCAGAAAGTGATGATTCATTTTTTATGGTTGCAAATGGAATACTTTTTAGAGTTAAAAATGGTAAAATAATTCAGAGAAAAAGATTTGGAGAAGAAATAATATGGGTTTCTATAGATAGCGATAATAACCTTTGGGTTGCCCCAATTGAAGGTGGAGTTTATTGCTTTCCGAATGCAAATTTTTTGATTGAATCAGCTCCTTTACTACTTAAAGAAGTGCAGATATCCTCAATTTTAAAGGATCGGGAGAACGGTTATTGGTTTTCGAGTTTGGCCAATGGAATATTCTATAGTCCTAATATTAACTTTTTGAATTATGATACAGAAACTTTCTTGCCTATTAGCAGAGTAAGCACAGTTTTTGCTAATAGAAGCGGAGTATACCTTGGTTACGAAACAGGGATAGTTAGTCAAATCTTTGATAATAAAATTTCCAATTTTACCATTGGAGGTGAACGTTCTTCCAGAATTTCTATTCGCTTTTTGGGGATTGACTCAACATCTCATGAAACATGGATTGGTTCTAGTTTTTTTCTGCATAATTTAAAAAATGAAAAAATAGTAGATTATAGACAAGGTTCAGAAGTTTGGGGTATTTATCCACGCGATGTTATCAAGGATTCACTGGGAAATTTTTGGGTAGCTTCTGTAACCGGATTGATTAAATTTGATGGAAGGAATGTTGTATATAATTCGCATATTTTTAATGAGTTTTCAGCAGTTATATATTCTCTATATCAAGACTCTACGAGTTGTATTTGGTTAGGATGCGTGAATGGATTATGGAAATATCAGGATGGTATTTATAGATATTTGGGTCAAGAGAATCCATTGTTCTCACAACAGATAAATTCAATTAAAGCCATTTCAGATGGCACTATTTTACTGGCAACCAAGGGTATAGGATTGGTAATGGTTAAGGGTGAAAAAGTATTTCAACTAACTGAAAAAGATGGCATTGCCAGTAATCATATAAAAAAAATTTTTGTTGAAGAATCAGGGATTTGGCTGGCAACCAACAAAGGTGTTAGTTGGATTAAAACAGCTGATGACAATATAGATATTCAAAATATTAATATATCACATGGGCTACCAACGAATGATATAAACAACATTTTTGTCAGGGGAAACGAAGTTTATGTGGCAACAACAAAAGGCCTAACGATATTTGATAAAAGAAAAATTGAATTGAACACCATTAAGGCAAAATGCAAAATCTTAAATGTAAAAGTAAATGGCGTTGATGCCAATATTAGTAATTCAAATCTTAATCTATCTTATGATCAGAATTTTATAATCTTCGATTACATTGGGCTGTCATTTAAAAATATGGGCAATATATCATATCGGTATAGGTTAAATGGGCTTGACTCATCATGGGTTCATACAAATTCAACCAATTCAATCTTTACAGGATTGTCACCTGGCAAATATACTTTTGAAGTTCAAACTCAAAATTCTGAAGGTATTTGGGGCGATTCTGCATTTTTCTCAATTAACATAAATTCGCCATTTTGGAAAAAATTATGGTTTATTATTTTGATAGCCATTTCATTCTCATCATTTCTTTTTTTAGTGTATATAGTTCGAATTAGAACCATTAGGAAGCGTAATCAGATAGAGAATAGCATTAACATCTATAAGCAGCAATCGCTGCGTCAGCAGATGAATCCTCATTTTATTTTTAATACTCTTAATTCAATTCAACTCTACATTCTTGAAAAGGATAATATAAGTTCACATAAGTATCTGACAAAATTTGCCAAATTAATCAGGATGACACTTGATAATTCGCAACATCAAAGTACATTGCTAAAGAACGAAATTGATGCATTAAAACTTTACCTTGAGTTGGAATCCCTTAGGCTTGAGGGCAAATTCCAATATTCAATTGAAATTGAGGATAACGATTTGCTTTACAAGGAAATACCAACACTTCTTATACAACCTTTTGTCGAAAATTCAATTTGGCACGGGATTATGTTAAAGCATGATCAGGAGGGGTGGGTTAAGATTTCGATTAAGAACCAGAATGATATTATCAAATGCATAATTGAGGATAATGGAATAGGGCGGAAAGCTGCACAAGAAATTAGAGAAAAACGTAATGAAGAGCATAAGTCATTAGGTTATAAAATCACATCTCAAAGGATTGAACTTTTAAATACATTATACCTTGATAGATTTAAAATCGATTACACCGATTTGTATTCACCTGAGGGAAAAGCAATGGGTACACGCGTAGAAATAACCATTCCTTACATTTAGAGAATAGTTAAAATCTTCCGCACACGTTTTGTTCAATCCATTTACTCTGCGAGGTTTACATCTTTTTTTTGTAAATTTGCGAAGTTAAATAAAACTATAAACATGTTAAGAGTGATCTTGGTTGATGATGAAATAGCAGCTTTACGTTCGCTTGAACTTCTTTTGGAAAAGTATTGCCCTGAAGTTGAAGTTCTTGGTACTGCTCGATCAGTAAAAGAAGGCCTTGATCTAGTTATAAAGTATAGTCCCGATCTTGTTTTTTTAGATATTGAAATGCCTGCTAATAGCGGTTTCGAACTAATTGAGCATTCGCCTGAAATTGACTTTCAAGTAATATTTGTAACTGCCTATAATAAATATGCGGTAAAAGCTTTCAAGTACAGTGCTGTTGATTACTTGCTTAAACCAGTTGAAATTGATGAGTTGCAAAGTGCTGTTAAAAGAGCGCAAGAGCAGAAGAGGTTAAAAGTTAATCCGAGAGAAAGGTACTCGGTTCTTTTCGAGAATATTAGAGAGGTGTTGCCACGTAAATTAGTCTTCCCAGAGGGGAATGGGTATAATTATATTGATTTGAATGAAGTCCTTTTTGTGGATATAAAAACAGGAAAATATTCATTTTTTATTATTAATGGCACAACAATGGATTGTCCCAACAACAATATTAATATTGAAGAAATTTTAATCGAAAGAGGTTTTCATCCTACAAGCCCAACCTGTATGGTTAACCTAAATATGGTTCAGAAAGTTGACAAAGCAGGAAAGGGAAAGGTAATATTGGAGAATGGCTCCTCTTTGCCATTGGATGAGGTTAAAAAAGAAGATTTTATAGATAAACTACTCTGGTTTAGTCAAAATAAAAAGAAATAAACCAAATATTTACCATTTTGGGAAGAATACTTGCACTCGATATAGGAAAAAGAAGAACCGGAATTGCAATCACAGATTCCCTTAAGTTGATTGCTAACGGTGTTGCAACTATCTCAACCGGGGAAGTAATAAAATACCTTTTAAATTACCCAAATACTGAAGAAGTTGAATTATTTGTAGTTGGTATGCCCCGACAATTGAACAATGAGCCATCGGAAGCTGTTAAGTATGTTGAACCTGTTGTAAACAGGTTAAAAATAATTTACCCGAATATTCCGGTTCAGCTTGTCGATGAGCGGTTTACTTCAAAAATTGCACATCAAGCTATGCTTTATGGAGGATTAAAAAAGAAGGATAGACAGAATAAGGCGTTGGTTGATACGATTAGTGCCACAATAATTCTTCAATCGTACCTGGAAAGTTTGGATTTTAAAAAATTACACAATAAATGATTAAGCCAGTATACGTATACGGATCGCCCGTTTTAAGAAAGGTTAGTGCTGAAATAGCATCAGATTATCCTAAGCTCAAAGAGCTTATAGGTGATATGTTCGAAACCATGAGCAATTCTGATGGTATTGGGCTTGCTGCTCCACAGATAGGCATACCCATTAGACTTTTTGTGATTGATGCCTCACCCTTGGAAGAAGATCATCCAGAGCTGAAAGATTTCAAAAAGGTTTTCATCAATCCCAAAATAGTAGAACGCTCCGAAAATCAGGTACTCTATAATGAGGGTTGTTTAAGCATTCCTAACCTAAGGGAAGATGTGGAGCGCCCCGATTCCATAACTATTAAATACCTTGATGAAAACTTCAATGTATATGAAGATCATTTCGATGGAGTTGCGGCTAGAGTAATCCAGCATGAGTACGATCATCTGGAGGGAATTCTTTTTACCGATAGGGTTTCACCCATTAGAAGGCAGATACTTAAGAGTAAACTCAATGCCATTACAAAGGGGAAGTTTAGCGCAGCTTATAAGGTGAAAATAGCTTAATTAGCTCAATACTCCCAACCCTTCTCTTACTACTATTGGTTCTAATTCAGTACAATCGACAACTGTAGAGGGGATATTGTTGCCATAACCTCCATCAACCACTATGTCAACTAATTCAGCATATTTTTCGTAAATTAATTCAGGATCGGTGGTATACTGTAGCATTTCATCATCATCTTTAACCGATGTTGTAAGAATTGGGTTACCCAGCACCCTCACAATTTCAATGGGAATTGGATTTGCAGGTATTCGAATACCAACCGTTTTACGTTTGCTTATGAAATAATCGGGTACTCTGTTTAATCCGGGTAGAATAAATGTAAAGGGTCCAGGAAGATTTCGCTTGAGTAATTTAAAAGTGCTGTTGTCAACCCTGGCAAAATCTGAAATATGGCTTAGATCACTACAAATAAACGAGAAGTTTGCATCCTTGGGTTTTATCCCTTTCATCTTAATTATTCGTTCTACTGCTCTTGGTTTGGTTATATCGCATCCTATCCCATACACTGTATCGGTGGGGTAAATAACAATACCACCATCACGTAAGGTATCAACTACAAGCTCAATTTGTCTTGGATTGGGATTTTCGGGATAGATCTTTACAAGCATTAGTAGGGGTTTTCAAACCAAAATCCATAACGGATGCTATCCATTAACCTTTTTGTAATCCTCCAGGAATTTTGTAAGCCCAATATCGGTAAGGGGGTGATTTAGCAAACCAAGGATTGCGTTTAGAGGGCAGGTTGCTACATCTGCACCAGCTTCCATGCACTGAATAATATGCATGGTATGACGAATGGATGCGGCTAAAACCTGTGTGCCATAATCGTAGTAGCTGTAAACATCAACAATTTGACGGATAAGTTCAACCCCATCAGTGGAAATATCATCGAGCCTACCAATGAATGGCGAAACGTAAGTTGCACCTGCCTTGGCAGCCAGAAGAGCTTGCCCTACAGAGAACACAAGTGTGCAGTTGGTGCGTATGCCTAAATCAGTGAAGTGCTTAATGGCTTTTATGCCATCCTTTGTGCAGGGAACCTTTACAACGATTTGCGGATGGAGGTTTGCAAGTTCCTTTCCTTCACGGATCATCCCCTCATAGTCAGTTGCAATAACCTCAGCCGAAATATCACCACCCTTTACAATATTACAAATATCAATGTAATGCTGTTTGATGTTGGCTTCGCCCTTTATCCCCTCCTTTGCCATAAGCGAAGGGTTTGTGGTTACTCCATCAAGAACGCCAAGGTCGTGAGCTTCACGTATCTGGTCAAGGTTTGCTGTATCTATGAAAAATCTCATTAGTAGTATTTTTTAGTTAAATAATTGTTGGCAAATATACAATTTTTTCAGGGTTTGCATTTTTCTTGATAAACAATCAGTATCAATAAGATTATTTCAAAATTTTTCCATTTTTCAATCGGTGCAAATAATCTTTGAGATCACTGGATATTTCCTTTGAGAAAGTAATCAAACCTATAACATTGGGGAAAGCCATTCCGAGTATCATCATATCTGAAAAATCAATCACTGCACTCAAACTACTTGATGAGCCAATTACAATACAGGTAAGGAATAAAAGGTAAAAAACTATTTCTGAAGATCTCTTTTTGCCAGTTAGTCTAATAAATCCTTTTTCGAAAAGGTAGTTGAATCCCTTAAGCCCATAGTACGACCACGATATCATTGTTGAAAAGGCAAATAGAAAAATGCAGATAACCAATATATATGGAAACCAAGGCAGAATACTTTCGAAGGCGGCAGCGGTAAGTTGTGTTCCTTCGAGCCCTTCGGGGTTGATATGGAAGCCTGTACAAATTATCACCATGGCTGTCATGGTGCAAACCACAATAGTGTCAACAAATGGCTCTAGTAGAGCCACCATGCCTTCGCTCACCGGTTCGGTGGTTTTTGCTGCAGCATGTACAATGGGCGATGATCCAATACCCGCTTCGTTGGAAAATGCCCCACGTTGAAATCCAATGAAAAGTGCACCAAATATACCTCCACCAACTGCATCAAGTCCAAAGGCTCCATTGAAAATCAACCTGAAAACATCACCAATATGGTAAAAATGTACTCCTATGATGTAAAGCGCTGTTCCTACATAAAGGATTGCCATAAAGGGAACTAACTTGCTAGTTACCCTTGCAATACCTTTTATTCCACCAATTACAACCAAGCCTACCATAAATGCAAGCACCAATCCAAAAACAGCACCGTACCCTTGTGCCTGTGGCACAACATATTGAAATTGGGAGAATGCCTGATTTGCCTGAAGCATATTGCCTCCACCGCATGAGCCACCAATCACCAGTATGGCAAAAAGGGCTGAGAGAAAAGTGCCCACACTTTTAACACCCCTCTTCTCAAACCCCTTTTTTAGGTAGTACATAGGTCCTCCGGATATCTTCCCTTCTTTATCAACCTGACGATACTTGACACCCAAAGTACACTCGGTAAATTTCAACGACATGCCTAGAAAACCAGCCATTATCATCCAAATAGTAGCTCCGGGTCCCCCAATACTTATCGCTATAGCCACTCCTGCAATATTTCCCAATCCAACGGTTGCTGATAGTGCTGTTGCTAAAGCCTGAAAGGGGCTAACCTCACCATCTTTTTTGCCCGTTTTATACTTTCCTGAAACCAGTGCCAACCCGTGTCCAAAGGCACGGATATTAATAAACTTCATTCGAATGGTAAAGAATAACCCAGCCAGTATAAGCCATATCACCACAATAGGAGCCGTTGCACCAATGTCAATTCCTATTGCATTTAAAGGATCCCAGAATAGCACCTGCGCAAGTGCATCAACCACAGGTTGAAAAAGATCATTTATTCTTTGGTCGATGCCAATCATTGTTTTTTGACTTGTACTTTTATTTGGATAATACAATTTTACAAAAAAATTAAACGCATTCTATGAGTTTTTTCCTATACTCCAATTTGATATCATTATTATAGAAGGATAACTATTTGAGAAAATGTTAACTTTGAAAGAGATAATTGTATATTTTCAACCATCAAGAAATTTAAATGATGAAAAACCCAACGAACCAAAAACCATAGTATAAATAAAATCGAAGTGAAGATGAAAGTAAAAGGTTTTAATATTATCCTCGGAAGAATGGTTATTCTAATCGCCATTTCACAGTTGATCATTCTGATATCCTGTAAAACTGAACATAAAGATTCCTGTAAGTTTGAGGACAACTTCAAATTTTTAGAATATGATATATCCCAACTTCAGAAAGGGTATAAGGATGGTGAGTATACCATTAAAGAGGTTGTAAATGCATACCTTGAAAGAGTAGAAGCGATTGATAGAAATGGACCTTCGCTAAATTCAATTATTACTATCAATCCCGATGCCCTTATCATTGCTGAAGAATTGGATGTTGAGCTGGCAAGTGGGAAGTGCAGAGGACCCATGCATGGTATTCCCATTGTATTAAAGGACAATATCGATACCCACGATAAAATGCCAACCACTGCAGGCTCACGGGCATTGATGAATTCTTTTCCCCTTAAGGAAAGCCATGTTGCTAAACAGCTGAAGGAAGCAGGTGCTATTATTATTGGCAAAGCAAATTTAAGCGAGTGGGCTAACTTCAGGGGTGAACTATCCACAAGTGGCTGGAGTGGTGTGGGGGGATTAACGAAGAATCCTTACGATTTAACCCGAAATCCCTGTGGATCAAGTTCTGGTTCTGCTGTGGCCGTATCTGCTAACCTTGCAATGCTTGCTATAGGTACTGAAACAAACGGTTCCATTGTATGCCCTTCGCATGCAACAGGTATTGTAGGTTTGAAGCCAACAGTAGGTTTGGTTAGCAGGTCAGGTGTTATTCCTATCTCTTATACTCAGGATTCACCCGGACCAATGGCAAGAACTGTAAAGGATGTCGCAATTTGCTTGGGAGTTTTAGTGGGTATTGATGAAACTGATGAAAAAACCAAAGGTAGTGAAGGAAATTTTTTCAATGATTACACTCAATTCCTTAAAGAAGATGGATTAATGGGAAAAAGAATAGGGTTTTTTAAAGCACCTTTAAACATCAATTTTAAGGTTGATACCCTCATGTATCAAACCATTGAGCTTTTAAAGAAAAAAGGAGCAATAATTGTTGAATTGGATGAGATATCCAAGGAAAGAACAGGTGCATATTCCTTTCAGGTTATGCTTTACGAGTATAAGGATGGATTGAATAAGTATTTTGAATCGCTTGGCCCAAACGCTCCCATAAAAAACCTTGTAGAGTTGATAGCATTTAACCTCACCGATTCCATTGAATTAATGTATTTTGATCAGAAGTACCTGTTGATGGCCCAGGAAAAGGACGATTTAAACTCCAACGAATATCGGGAAGCGTTAGCCATGTTAAAAAAAGGCTCAGGTGAACAGGGAATAGATAGAGTTATGAAAGAATTTAATCTGGATGCCATTATGGCACCAACTGGGAGCCCCGCATGGAAAACCGATTTGATCAATGGCGATAGTTTTCAGTTAGGGAGTTCATCACCATCAGCACATTCTGGTTATCCAATCATAACATTACCTATGGGTTATATTGATGATTTGCCAGTTGGCATATCCTTTTTTGGTAAAGCATGGAGTGAACCCGTATTGCTAGAAATTGCCTACGCATTTGAGAAAGCAACAAACCATCGTAGGGTGCCAACGTACATAAACTGGTAATTAACCCAGCCCTCCCCAGAAAATGCTGTAGATAAATATGGCCGCTATGGCAAATGGGGCAATGAACTTAACAACAAAGATGAAAATGGGGAAGTATGATACCTTTAGCTTATTGTTATTTGATAGTTCGGGGTAAAGTATTCGCTTTCCGGCAAACCACCCAACAAATAGAACAATAAACAAACCACCAAGGGGTAGTAGTACATTGGAGGCCGTATAGTCCAGGATATCAAAGATGCTCTTATTGAAGAGGGTAACATCTTTTAATGGACCAAAGGAGAGCGAAGCGAAAACACCAAGCACAGAAATGGCAAGGGTGGCTATTGCTGTAGCTTTTTTACGTGTAATCTTAAGTTCTTCTGAGAAAAATGCTACCACCACTTCCATCAACGAAATGGTTGATGTTAAGGCGGCTACAGCCAGAAGAATGAAGAAAAGTGCTCCAAAGAAATCTCCCCCGGGCATCTGCTGAAAAATTCCAGGTAAGGTAATAAATACAAGGCTTGGACCCGAATCGGGTTCAATACCAAAGGCAAAAACTGCAGGGAATATCATTACCCCTGCCAGTATGGCTATAATTGTATCAGCTAGTGAAACTTCCATGGCAGTTGAAGCCAGGTTCTCTTTTTTACCGAAATACGATGAGTAGGTTATTAGTGCACCCATACCCAAGCTTAGTGAGAAAAATGCTTGTCCTAGAGCAAACAGAAATGTTTTGCCTGTTACTTTCGAAAAGTCGGGTTTAAAAAGAAAAGATAGACCTTTACCGCCTCCTTCAAGGGTAACCGATCGTATACAAAGTAAAATAATCAATACTAAGAGAATGGGCATTAGCAATTTGGTGTATTTTTCAATACCCTTTTTTATTCCAGCTAAAACGATAAGTGCTGTTAAAACCATAAATACCAGCTGCCAGGCCACTGGCCGGAGAGGGTTAGAAATAAACCTGCTAAAAGTATCAGCCAACTGCTCAGTGCTTTGCCCTGCAAAGCGGTGTGTAACGGAATGTACAATATACTCCAGAGTCCATCCAGCTACAGCACTATAAAAGGCAAGAATAAAAAATGCAGCCACTACACCCATAAAACCGATCAGATTCCAACGGGTACCAGGGGCAATAATGCTAAAAGAACCGAAGGCATTCCTTTGTCCCCGTCGTCCAATGGCAAACTCCGACATCATAACCGGAACACCAATCAGTAGAACAAAGAAAAGGTATATTAACATAAATGCTCCACCTCCATTCTCTCCAGCTACGTAAGGGAACTTCCAAATATTGCCTAGCCCTACAGCCGATCCTGCTGCTGCAGCAATGATTCCAAATTTACTTCCAAAACTATCGCGTGCTAACGAATTATCTGACATAAAGATTTATCTCTAATTGTGTTTTACTAAAAAGGAATTTTTAGGATGCCAAGTTGCAAAAAAATGTTGTTTTCAGCAAAAAAATATAGTTTGGTAATAAACAACCCCGATGCTGAAAACTAGTATCGGGGTTGTTATTATATAAAAATACCACACCTATGCTACTGTGATCTCTTTGCTTAGGTATACATCCTGTATTGCATTTAAAATCTCAACTCCATCTTTCATGGGTCGTTGAAAAGCTTTACGCCCGCTGATAAGTCCCATACCACCAGCACGTTTGTTCACTACTGCGGTGAAGATAGCTTCAGCCAAATCGCTAGCACCGCTTGATGCTCCACCTGAGTTGATCAAACCGGCTCTGCCATTGTAACAGCTAATCACCTGATAACGAGTTAAGTCTATGGGATGATCGCTTGAGAGTTGGGTGTATACTTTGTCGTGGGTTTTTCCAAAGCTGATTGCTTTGAACCCTCCATTATTTTCTGGTAGTTTCTGTTTAATGATATCTGCCTGAATGGTAACACCTAAATGGTTTGCCTGCCCGGTTAAATCGGCTGCAACATGATAGTCGGTACCATCTTTTTTGAAGCTATTATTGCGTAGATAACACCATAAAACGGTTGCCATGCCCAATTCGTGAGCATACTCAAAGGCTTCCGCTACTTCCATGATCTGACGATTAGACTCTTCCGAACCGAAGTAAATGGTTGCTCCAACCGCAACTGCTCCTAAATTCCATGCTTCCTCAACAGACCCAAACATAATCTGATCATATTTGTTGGGATAAGTTAGCAACTCATTATGGTTTAGTTTAACGATGAAAGGAATTCGGTGGGCATATTTTCTGGAAATAGCAGCCAGAACCCCAAATGTAGAAGCCACAGCATTGGCCCCTCCTTCGATGGCAAGTTTGACAATATTTTCTGGATCAAAATAGATGGGATTGGGTGCAAATGAAGCCCCTGCAGTATGTTCAATCCCTTGGTCTACTGGAAGAATCGAAAGATAACCTGTTCCATTCAGTCTACCATGACAAAACATGCCTTGTAGGCTCCGTAAAACCTTTGGTGAACGGTTTGACTGCGAAACTACCCGTTCAACGAAATCGGGACCTGGCAAATGTAGTTGCTCTTTGGGTAAAGTTTGACTCTTGTGATCGAGCAAAAACTTTGCCCTATCGCCTAGTTGTTCAATAATTGTATTGTAGTTCATAGTAATAAAATTTGGGTTGATATGCAAAGCTAAACCTTTTATGAGAGAAAGTCAAGATGTTTAATAGTATCAATTAGTAAATACTCCAAATTCAATGGGTATTATTTAGGTGCTGATCTGTATAGCGCTAACGCAATGATTGCATATACAATACTGGGTATCCAAACAGATAGAAGAGGAGGTAAGTTTCCACCTACCGCAAACATGGTGGTAAAACGCATAAAAAGAATAAAGCTGAAACTAAGAGCTAACCCTAATCCAATATGCAAACCTATACCACCACGAACCTTTCTCGAGGAAAGTGAAACTCCAATGAGAGTTAGAATAAAAGTGGAAAAGGGGTATGCAAAGCGGCTGTACTTTTCAATTAAGTAGAAATCAACAATATCAGATCCCTGTAATTTTTGCTCATCTATAAATTCATTAAGCTCAAACATATTCATAGTTTCTACTATATTAAGCCTTCTTGCAAAGTCAGATGGAGTAAGAAAAAAAGTTGTATCAATTTTTTCACCGTAAATCAATTCTTCTTTACCATTTAGGTAATTTCTAATTTGATATGTGTTTGCAGTCCATTTCTGAATAGTTGTGTCCCATTTAACAAAATCGCTGATCATCTTTGATTTTAATTCGCCGTTTTCGAAAAGTTCCATGGAAAATTTATATCCAATTTTTGAATTGGAATTATAAGATTGCATATAAACAAATATACCAGGACGTACTTGACGATGAATATCTCTTTCAGTATTGGATATTGGTTTACGTAGGTAATTGTTTTCAAAATCAATCCTAATTCGGTTTGCAGGCGGGATTACAAAGCTGGCAAGCAGAAATGAAAAGATTGCAATCAATGATGCTGATATGAAGTACGGTAGCATCATCCTTTTAAAACTTACACCACTACTAAGAATGGCTATAATCTCTGTATTATAGGCCATTTTGGAGGTAATGAAAATAACGGCGATGAAGGTAAATAGCGAGCTGAATAGGTTGGCAAAGTATGGAATGAAGTTCATGTAATATTCAAAAACAATGGCTTTTAGAGGAACTCCTTTTCCAACAAAATCATCCATTTTTTCAGCCATATCAAAAATAACAGCAATGCCTACGATAAGGAGAATGGCAAAGAAGTATGTTCCGATAAACTTTCGAATAATGTAGATGTCGATTATTTTTAGGCCAAGTTTTCTCATAATCGAACCGAAACCTTTTTAACCATTTGACTTTTCCAAGCTTTAAAATTTCCTTTCTCTATCTGATTTCGCGCTTCTGAAACCAACCATAGGTAAAAGCCCAAATTATGAAGGCTTGCAAGTTGGGGTCCAAGCATCTCTTTGGCAATAAAAAGATGCCTTAAGTATGCTCTGGAGAAACGTTTATCAGCAAAAGTTATACCCATTGGGTCAATTGGATTGAAATCGTAACTCCATTTCTTGTTCCTAATGTTTATAATCCCTTCGGACGTAAATAGCATTCCGTTTCGCCCATTCCTGGTTGGCATAACGCAGTCAAACATATCAACTCCCCTTTCAATGGCCTCCAAAATATTTTCTGGAGTCCCTACACCCATTAAGTAACGAGGTTTTTCTTTGGGTAGTATATCGCATACCAGCTCAACCATTTGGTACATAACATCTGCAGGTTCACCCACCGATAGACCTCCAATGGCGTAGCCATCGCTGTTGATTTTGGCAATATGCTCAGCCGCTTTTTTCCTTAGATCCGGAAATACACAACCCTGAATAATGGGGAAAAGCGATTGTTGATGTCCATATAATGGCGATGTTTCATTGAATCGTTTTAAACAGCGATCAAGCCAGTTTTCAGTTAGGTCTAAAGATTTTTTTGCGTATTCGTAAGAGGAGTCTCCCGGAGGACATTCATCAAATGCCATCACGATATCTGCACCAATTATTCGCTGTATGTCTATTACACTTTCGGGGCTGAAAATATGCTTTGATCCATCAATGTGCGATTGGAAGTGTGCACCTTCTGGCTTCAGCTTTCGATTTTCGGCTAATGAGAAAACCTGGTATCCGCCACTATCAGTAAGTATAGGCCTTTCCCACGACATGAAGCTATGTAATCCTCCAGCTGCTTTTAGAACATCTAACCCAGGCCTTAAATAGAGGTGGTAAGTGTTCCCAAGGATTATCTTTGCATCGATATCCTTTTCCAGCTCTCTGTGGTTAATGCCCTTTACACTTCCTACTGTGCCAACAGGCATAAAAATTGGTGTGGGAATTTCACCATGATCAGTGATTATTGTTCCACTTCGAGCTGAGCTTTGTTGGTCAGTATTGCCTAATTCAAATCGCATCTTTCATAGTTTCGGGTCAAAGATAGTAGAAATAGTTATCAAAACATTTTAACAGATTTTGCTAATCACTTGGCAAACCCAAAAATCTTTAATAAAATTGCTGATCATTTAAACATAACAAATCGTGGATTTTCTTCTTTATGAAACAACTGATTATGAAATAGCTTTGTTTTTTGTATTTTCATTAGCATTCATCATTCAGCTTTTCTACTACATAGTTATTTATGCACGAGTTCCCTTTTTTAAATCAAAATCCTTGAATAAGGATTTGGCTAATTTGCCCTCTGTATCAATTGTTATATGTGCACGCAATGAAGAGGAAAATCTCACCAACTTTTTACCTTCTGTTCTTGAACAAGAATATCCTGAATACGAGGTAATTGTAGTTAACGATTGTTCTGAAGATGATACAGACATGCTTCTTCAACGCTTGATGGAAAAGTATAAGCACCTTCGTACAACTACAATTACCCGTGATTCCAAGTTTACACATGGGAAAAAGCTGGCGTTAACTGTTGGCATTAAAGCCGCTAAATATAGCTGGTTGTTGCTTACTGATGCAGATTGCAAACCCGATTCAAGTCAATGGTTGACCATAATGGCATCGAATTTTAACGATACAAGTGAAGTGGTTCTTGGCTATAGTGGGTACATTCCTTTTAGGGGCTTGTTGAATAAGTTCATCCGATTCGACACCTTTTTTATTGCTATGCAATACCTGAGTTTTGCACTTTTTGGAAGACCCTATATGGGTGTTGGACGAAATCTTGCTTACCGCAAGGATCTTTTCATTAAAAATAGAGGCTTTGCTTCGCATAGCCATATTTTATCGGGCGATGATGATCTTTTTGTACATGAAGTGGCCACTAAAAATAATACAACGGTTGAATACAGGCATAATGCTCATACACGTTCTTTACCATGTACTTCTTTTAAATGCTGGTTTGCCCAAAAAAAGAGACACCTTCATTCGAGCCCCCATTATAGATTTTCGACTAAATTTTGGCTTGCACTTGAACCTTTTTCGAGGATTTGTTTCTGGGGAACTGGTATTGCAATGCTAGCCCTTGAATTCAAACCGTATCATATTTCTGGTGTTATTGCATTTAGGCTAATACTAATGAGTATAATAATAAAAATAGCCATGAATCGTTTGAGTGAAAAGAAAATATTCCTAACTTCGCTTGTCTACGATTTGTTTTCACCCCTGTTTTATTTCGTACTTATGTTAATTGTTCGCTTTACTCCAAAAAGAAGCAGATGGAAATAAACCAAAATCTCTCTGAAAAGGCTAAAGCCGATCTAGTTTTAGTTGATCTAGCTATAAAAGGTGATCAGAGGGCTTATGCTGAACTTTTGGATCGGTATCGCGATGCCATTTACTTCATGCTACTTAAAATGGTTAATAACAAAAGCGATGCAGAGGATCTGACAATTGAAGCATTTGGAAAGGCATTCAAAAATATTCATCAGTACACTCCAAATTTTGCCTTTAGCACATGGCTATTTAAAATTGCCACCAATAATTGTATCGACTTTATTCGCAAACGAAAAGGAAATCTGATCTCAATAGATCAAACATCTGAGGATGTTGAGGGTGTTACTTCAAGCCCTGCAACCAATCTACAAGCAAGCACGCTCGATCCAGAGGAACATTTGATTAAAGAGCAGAATATTAAGCTTATTCAAACGCTGGTTTCCAAGCTTAAACCACGCTACCGAAATCTAATTGAACTAAGATATTTTAAAGAGTATTCATACGAGGAAATATCCGAAGAGCTATCATTACCATTGGGTACCGTTAAGGCACAATTATTTAGAGCAAGAGAATTGCTATTCAACATTTTAAAGAACAGCCCTCACAACCCCTAAGTTTTTACCATTTAACACACTAATCACTTTTTTTATCTACCATTTTTAGATTAATTGATAATTTCAAATTGAAATGGGTATTATTGAGGAGTACTTTTCTGATTTGACAGAAATCCAACGTGAACGTTTTAAGCAGCTTGAACCAATTTATCGTGATTGGAACAGCAAAATCAATCTTGTTTCCCGTAAGGATATCGATAAACTTATGTTACACCATGTATTGCATTCATTATCGATTGCAAGAGTAATTTCATTTGCCAAGGGAACTCGGGTGATTGATATAGGTACTGGCGGAGGATTTCCAGGAATCCCCTTAGCAATCCTTTTTCCTTCGGTAAGTTTTACGCTGGTTGATTCAATTGGAAAGAAAGTAATGGTAGTGCAATCCGTTGCTGAAACTTTGAGTTTAGATAATGTTGTAGCCATTAAGTCGAGGGCGGAGGAGTTGAAAGAAAAATTTGATTTTGCCATTACACGTGCTGTTGCTCCCATCCCAGACCTTATGCGATGGATGAAGGGTATTGTGAAACCAGGTGGTTATAACCACTTGCCAAATGGGTTGATCGCTTTAAAGGGAGGTGATATTACACAGGAGTTGGCACCCTATAGAAAGACTTTAAAAAAATGGAAAATTTCAAATTTCTTTGAGGATGATTACTTTAAGAAGAAGTTTATAGTGTATTTACCTCTTTATAGGTAGGATTTTTTGTTGCCAAATAATAACCATTTTTAATTTAAAAAATAATTAGTTTCATTGAAAACTTTAAAAACCTAATAACTTTTTTTCTTTTTTCTTTTTGACTTAAAAAAAATAAACTACTTTTGCAAGCCTAAAAGCGGGGTGTTATACCGTAAATAAATCTGATAATCAGTAAACAATAGAATAATTAAAGAACATAGCGATGAAAAGAACTTTCCAGCCATCGAACAGAAAAAGAAAGAATAAGCACGGCTTTCGTGAGCGTATGTCAACTGCTAATGGGCGTAGGGTTTTAGCTTCACGTAGAGCTAAAGGACGGAAAAGGCTTACGGTATCTGATGAACCAAGGCATAAGGTGTAAATTTTCACCATAGTAATATCCTTTAAGCTGACCAATGGTCAGCTTTTTTTGTATAGTCACCAACTTAATAAATATTAGGTACTTTATACCTTTTAATAATTACAGAGAAAAAAATTAACCCTTTAATTTTTCAACAATTCTTTGCTGTGGTCTAACATTTGACATAATATTTTGGTCTTGTAATAATGAGTGCAATAATTAAATTATTAATCTGATTATTTATTAAATCAAGGTGCTTATATTTGAACTAACAACTTATTCTTAAAGTTATGAGGATAAAAAAAATACTTTTAATAATTTGTGTATTCAGTTACCAGTTCGCTTACTCTCAGGATATGCAATTTGAGGAGATACTAAAGGTTGCAAAAGTTGGGTATATGAACTATCTAAATAAGATTCCATTTGGACATGAAACCAAATATGGTTTTAACAATAGAGAAGAATTTGAGATTGTTGATTTTGGGAAACCTTACAGGATAATTTCACTTAATAACGATTTCTTTAACGAACCTGAATTATCAAAAGAAAATTTTCATGACTATTTTTTCTATACCGACGAATGGTGTGTACCACTATCGATCGATAACGATTACAGAATTTTATTAAACGTAAGCAAAATGAATGGAGAATGGAAAACGGTTGGAATTGGTTCGGCTCCCTTAGCAAGGGAAATTGGTGGAATGGAAAAACAGATTGGCATAACTGAACAATATGGGATTATCTTTAGAATTTACCAATTGAAGAGCGATTTCTTACTTTGCTTTCCTGATGATTCCTCTCCTGAATTTTTTGCATATCCCTTAGAATCAGCAAAAATATCTTTGGGGAAAAATGGTAAAAGCGTAATACCAAATTCCATTCATCAGCTTTTACCTTTGATTAAAAATCAAATTAATTATCAAATTGATTTTCAACAATGATTAGAAAGAGTTTAGTATTTCTTGCCATATTAATAGTATACGCATTTAATTCTGAAGAAGTTAAATCGCAGGTTTTAGAAGTTCCGGAAATAATTCAGGAGATGGATCAATGGTGTTGGGCAGCTGTTTCAAAATGCGTTATGGATTACTATGGTCATGTGTATGAGCAGTGTGAAATTGCTGAGTATACTAGGAGCGTTGCAACATGGCATAACTTTGGAAGTCTTAACTGTTGTGTTAATCCCAATCAAGGATGTAACTATTGGAATTATAACTGGGGCACTTCAGGAAGTATTGCAGATATCCTTAATTATTTTGCAAATATTACTACCCAAGATCTCTCTACTTCTCTTTCCTATAGTCAAATACAGACACAAATTAACCTTAATCGGCCATTTATTATTCGTTGGGGATGGACTCTGGGGGGTGGGCATTTCGTAGTTGGACATGGGTGTTTGGGGAATGATATTTATTATATGGATCCTTGGTTTAATATTGGGCACAGAATTGCAGATTACAACTGGGTTTTGGGATCTAGTAATCATTCTTGGACACATACTCAAATGCCCACTAGTTCTCCAACTGGATCAAACTTTTTAAATAATGAAGTTGTAATAGAAGTATTTCCCAACCCAGTTAGTGATATGATGAACATTAGGATTCAGGGTCTTATTTCAGATATATATTGGTTAAAGGTATATAGCATAACTGGACAATTGCTAATGGATAAGGAAATTAAAAACAATCGAGAAAATATTCAAGTTGAACTTAACTTTTTCGATTATTCCTCAGGTATTTACATTTTAAGACTACATTCAAATGAATTTAATTACTATATCAAGGTTAATAAGATCTAGTTATATTTTCAGTATGTTTTTTCTTTATTTGGGTTATTAACCTTTTTTTTAAATTTCTTCGAATACTCTCTAATCAAATAAAAATAATAACAATCTTTATCAATAATGGAATCATTTCATTCATATGGCGTTAGGGATCTGCTTAACAGGGTTCAAATGAATGAATCTATTCAGAACATTGTTGAAAAAGTGCTTGCTGGTATTCGTATCTCAACCGATGATGCTATATATCTTTATCGGAAAGCTGAATTGGGCTTACTTGGAATACTTGCTAACCATTTAAACTTTCAAAAGAACGCTGACAACGTTTTTTTCAATAAAAATTTTCATATCGAACCCACAAATATTTGCATACATAGCTGTACATTCTGCTCGTACAGAAGAAATTTTGGGGAAGTGGGAAGTTGGGAAATGTCACTTGATGAGATAAGTAATATAGCCAAATCATATAAAGGGAAGAGTGTTACCGAAGTTCACATAACCGGGGGCGTTCATCCAAAGTGGAAACTTAATTATTATGGGCAGATAATCCAAAGGATTAAAACAGAGTTGCCAAATATTCATGTAAAAGCCTTTTCGGCGGTTGAGTTGGATTATATAATACAGAATGAGAGGTTAAGCATTAAAGAAGGATTACTTAGGCTTAAAAATTTTGGTTTAGATTCCATTCCGGGGGGTGGTGCAGAGATAGCTGATCCTGAAGTTCGAGAGGCTATCTGTGGCGAAAAATCCTCATGGAGCCGTTGGCTCGATATTCACGAAGCAGCGCACAATATTGGCTTATCATCAAATGCAACAATGCTTTATGGTCATATTGAAAATTATAACCATAGAGCTGATCATATGGACCAACTTCGGAGCCTTCAGGATCGAACAAAAGGATTTAACTGCTTTATTCCCTTAAAATTCAAGGCAAAGAATAACAAGCTGGCCTATATTGGGGAGGTTAACACCTTGGAGGATCTTAAAAATTTTGCTATAACCAGAATATTTCTTGATAATTTTAATCATATAAAAGCATACTGGCCTATGCTCGGAAAGCAAACGGCCCAACTTGCATTATTTTTTGGAGTAGATGATATTGATGGAACCATTGATGATTCCACAAGCATATATAGCATGGCTGGTGCCCAAGATTCCAACCCAACAATGACAGTTGAAGAAATTTGTGAACTCATCAGAAAGACGGGTAAAATCCCCGTGGAAAGAAACTCAATATACAACACAATTAAAAGCTATTAATATCATTATCTGTCAGAGCCTTTTATCCAAACACTACTCTGTGTCAGGATTATAATTTGTTTCGTTGGATTATTGTTGGAATTATTTTTATTCCTTTTATATTTGTCTTACGGTTAAGTTTTAGATCTAAATTCTAATCGCTATCTCCCATTGCAATCGTTGTTGAAGGATTGATAAAACACTAAATTTTTTGAATGATGAGTATTATAAAAGGCACAAGCAACAAGGTTCTTGAAGTTAATTTAACCTCTGGCGAAACAAGTATTATTAACATTTCCGATGAAATTCGGAAAAAGTATATTGGAAGCAAAGGACTTGGAATTAAGTTTTTATTTGATAAGCTTAAAGTTGGAATCGATCCACTTTCTGAGGAAAATATTATAGCCTTTATGCCCGGTGTTTATATGGGAACTGGAGCACCTTGTTCGGGACGATGGTCGGCGGTTACCAAATCTCCCCTTACTGGGATAATAGTTTCTGCATCCTGTGGAGGACCGTTCGGAATGAGCCTTAAAACATCAGGTTGGGATGGATTGATACTGAAAGGTAAAGCTGAGAGAAAATCATATATCTTCATTAATTCAAAGGGTGTAGAGATTAGGGATGCCTCCAACCTATGGGGTAAGAATACAAATGAAACGCAGGATGCTCTTAATGACCTTGGGGGAGTGCTTGCCATTGGCCCTGCTGGTGAGAATCTGGTTAGATTTGCCAACATCATTTCTGGCCATAGGTTTTTGGGACGTGGAGGCATGGGAGCGGTACTTGGCTCCAAAAACGTGAAAGCCATTGTGGCCCAGGGAAATGAATACACAATTGAACCAGCATTAAAAACAGCCTTTGATAAGGCAAGAAAATTGGCCATTAAGCAGATAAACTCTAATGAGATGACATCGGTGTTTTATCGTGATTATGGAACCACAGCCAATGTTATTCCTTGCAATAATGCCAATATCTTTCCAGTAAATAATTTCAGCGATGGAACACATCCTGAGTATTTGGAACTATCGGGCGAGAACTACAAGAAAACCTATAGTACAAAGTATCACACTTGCAAACCCTGTACAATTTTGTGTGGTCATAAGGGCAATTTTGATGACGATTCCTATGCTGTGCCCGAATATGAAACAGTAGGCTTAATGGGTTCCAACCTTGGAATTTTTGATTCGTTAGCTGTGGCTAAGCTCGGAAAACTTTGTGGTGAACTGGGTATGGATACAATCTCTACTGGAAGCACCATAGGATGGGCTATTGAAGCCACTAACAAAGGATTGATTGAATCTGATTTAGCTTTTGGAAAACTCGATTCCATTGAAAGAGCGGTTTTAGACATTGCTCATGGTAATGGTATAGGAAAGGATTTAGCTCTTGGAGCAAGAGCGGTTAGCAAGAAGTATGGTGGCGAATCATTTGCCATACATACCAAAGGGCTTGAGTTAGCTGCCTATGATCCTCGTGGTTCATTTGGGCAAGCATTATCATATTCTGTTGCTAACCGGGGAGGATGCCATCTTAATGCTTATGTGATTGCCCAGGAAATACTTTTCGGGCTGCTCAAGCCATACAAAACTCTTGGCAAAGCAGCCTATGTAAAGTTTCTTCAGAACATAAAGGAGATAATCGATTCGCTGCACACCTGTGCATTTACCCAATTTGCATACATGCTCGAACCTCCTTTGGTTAAGTACACACCAAAACCAATACTTGCTCTGCTTATGCAGTATATGCATCCAGTTGCCATAATGCTAATTGACTATAGCCTGTATACAAAAATGTGGAGTGCCATTACTGGCATAAAAATCAGCAATAAAGAGCTGTTCGAAGCTGGTGAAAGGGTCTATGTGCTCGAAAGGTATATGAATACTCGAGAGGGGATTAGCGCAAAGGATGATACATTACCCCAAAAGTTGTTAAAAGAGTTTCGAATTAGCGATAAACAGCAGAAATCAATACCGCTGGATAAAATGCTTAAAAAGTTTTATGCCTTAAGGGGATTTGATAAGAACGGAATACCAACGAGTAAAACATTGAAAAAACTAGGAATTGAAGTGGATTAATATTGTGACATAATATTACTCAACCTCAACTTATAAATATAAATATCAATGACATCAATGAATAACACCTCATTCTTCGCTCAGCCAAAGTTCCTTGTAGGGAACCGTGCACTTGAGCATATTCATGTTGAACTTGATGGTTTAAACGCTTGTCGACCAATGGTTATAACAAATAAGATATTTGGAAAATCTTATGCCACGAGGTTTATTCGTTCAATTGCTGATTCCAACATAACCATTGGGGCACTTTTTGATGATGCAATACCCTACGTTAACATTGACGAAGTAAAACGACTTAGCGGATTGTATCGTTGGCGTAAATGCGATTCAATTATCGCCTTAGGCGGTGAATCGGTTATGGATTTTGCCAAATCTCTTAACCTCGTTCTCAATGACATTAAGATTAGAGAATGCATGGAAATTCAAACGCCATTAATACCATTGGTCTATGTTGCCACTTCCCAAATAGATGGCTTTGAGGTAACCAACTCTGTAAACATTGACGGGAAAAGATTTTATTCAGGCTACTTGTATCCTGATATTGTTTGCTTGGATAAAAGGATGGTTTCACCCATTCTAAAAATGGATCATTTGGTATATTCTGCTGCTGGTTCACTTGCAAAATGCATTGAGGGATTAGCATCTTCGCAGCATAACCCTTTTTTAGATGCCATGGCTTTTTCAGCAATCCAACTCATCGTTGATAATTTGAAAGTTGTAGTTACGCATCAAAAGGAGAAAAATGCAATTGTTGGGTTGATTAACGGTATTGCTATTGCAGGCACTATTTCTTCCAATACTAATGGTGATTTAGTTAGCTTGATTTCTGCTATTTTATCAAAAGAGACTGGTGTATCATCGGGTAAGATATCAGGTATTTTACTACCACATTATCTGCAAGGTATTATTGATGAAAAACTGGAGTTTAGAGATGAAATTTTGCTGGCTCTGGTTGGAATAAATAACTTTTGCTCTGTGGCTAAGGACGAAAAAGCAAAGAAAGCGGTTGAAGCGATTAAAAACCTAATTGATACTTTGTCTGATTATTTCCCGAAAGGATTAAAAGTCTTTAATGCACATGAACACTTTCTTTCCAGAATTGCAATTCAAGTGAGCGATTTGAGTCAGGGAAAAATTTCACAGCAAAGATGCCTGAGTTTTCTTCAACAGGTTTACCATTAAAATTTTGGAGGCTAAAATATGAGAAAAAACGATTATCCATTGATTGAGCCAGGAAAGAAGAGGTTGAAAAGAATGTATGTTGCTTTGCTGCTTTTCATATTTGGACGTGCTTTTCAGGCAGTTGCAAAGGTTGATAGTGCAGCAAAAAAGGAGTTTGATGAAATGCCTCCCGACTTCATGCTCGATCTATGCGTTGCGCCTAATGGTCCGCACATGATTGTGGGTAAAAATAAAAAGGGAAAAATTCAATACTATGGATGGAATCCCAAGGGTAAAATGATAACCCTTTCCATGAAAATAAAAAGCTTAGAGGCAGCCATTCTAATGTTCACATTTCAGGAATCATCGTGTACTGCCACAGCAAGGGATCGTTTAATAGTTGAGGGTGATTTGCCTATTGCAAGTGGTGTTTTAAGGTTAATGGATTTGTTGGAAGTTTTACTGCTACCAAAATTTATTGCCAGGTTAGGCGTAAAGCGTTATCCCGATAGATCAAGGATGTCATTAGGCCGAAAGTTAAGGAGTAGAGTGTTTACCTATTCAAGAGTGGTGATTGGTTAGATATTAGTTTTAGATTATTTATGAATTAACACTATAATTTATGCATATTCCTGGTTATTACGAGTTTTGTAACAGGGTAAAGGTAGTCTCAGGGCATAATGCCCTTGAGTTGATCCCGGAATACCTTACCCAGTTGAAATCAGACAATCCATTGATAATTACGGATAAGGGAGTTGAAGGTGTGGGATTGATCAATGTCGTGATCGAAGCTATTAATCGGAGTAATTTGATCATATTCAATGATGTACCAGCCGATTCTGACTTAAATACAATTTCCGAGATAGCCAAGATTTACCTTGATAATAAGTGTGATGGAATAATTGCAGTTGGTGGAGGCTCTGTTCTGGATACTGCTAAAGGAGTGAATGTTTTGGTTTCACTTGGAGGTGATAATCTTATGAGATATGCGGGAGCAGGAAAAGTGAAGACCAAGTTGAAACCATTCATTGCTATACCAACCACATCTGGGACAGGTTCTGAAATGACGCTTGCAGCGGTTATTGCCGATCACAGAAGGAAGGTGAAGTTGGGTTTTGTTTCGTATAACTTACTCCCCGATATCGCTTTACTTGATTCGAGGATGACGCAAACATTGCCACCACATCTTACCGCTTTAACAGCGATGGATGCCCTCACTCATGCTTGCGAAGCATATACTTGCCTGGCAAAGAATCCCATGAGCGATGGAGCAGCCATTACAGCAATTAGGCTCATCAGCGAGAATATACTAAAAGCGATTGAAACTCCCGATGATAAGGAAACGCGTTTAGCGTTGGCTAATGCTTCAGCCTTGGCTGGAGCAGCATTTTCCAATTCCATGGTGGGAATGGTTCATACACTTGGACATGCAACGGGAGGTGTTTGCAATGTGCCTCACGGTACCTGCATGAGCATTTTTTTACCCTATGGGTTGGAGTATAATCTCAATAAAACATCACACTTAACCGCCGAATTGCTATTTTCTCTGGCAGGAGAAGAGGTATATTCATCTACCCCTGCAGGTGAAAGAGCACAAAGAACCATAGAGTATGTAAGAGAATTAAACCAAAAATTACATGATGCAACACAGGGTAGGCATGCTCGTTTTTTAAAGGAAATAAAAGACAGGGATGGTAATTTGATGGTTCCTCATGAAAAACTCCCCGAAATAGCCAGTACAGCCATGGGAGATGCATCTCAGTTTTACAATCCAGAGGAGTTAGATTATAACGATTTTATGATGGTTTTGGAGCTTGCCTGGGAAGGAAAACCTTTGTTGAATGGGTATAAAAAATAGTTTTATTGTATAGAAAAAGTATATTAACCGAAAATTGCTTTTAATTTTATCAACAAGTGTTAATAACTCTTCTTTTTGGAAAAATAATGAATTTAACAACATCATAGATAAGTAGATAGATTTATTAACAATTGTTGATAACCTGTGTTGATACTCCGTTAATTAAAACGATGATAAAAGGTTGCAAAAACATGCAAGATAGTTGTATTTTAGCTAAACCAGACGAGAGATAAAAGGTTGCTCTGGAAGGTAAGGAGAAAGTAGTCATTACTTAGTTGTAGTTTCAACCCGATCGTACAAACCGCAAGGTTTGCTTACCCAAAGAGCCGAAGTCCAAATCCCAAGGGTTCGCCACAGGAGGAGGTCGATCAATCAAAAGTCGCCTAGCGTTCTTAGAAAGATTGGGTCGAAAGCAGCAGAAGCAAAGGAGTTTCGGCTCCCAAAACCAATGCTGAAACCCCCAAACATTCTTCGGAATAGAGTAAGGGTTTGCCAGAATGAGGATCTACACCACATTAAATTGCTGAACGCTGAAAGAAAGTCGTTCCGCAAGGAAAGGGCATCGGATGAGTTTAGCGGTTTAGGAGTAGAAACAAATTCCTGGTCTTTACACAAACGACACTTCGTCCAATAAGGTTAATCTTCGGATTAGTCGAAAGGACAGCCTGAAGACCACTCCTTAGTTGGTGTGGTTGGAAAGCCAAGGGCTGCACAAGTAAGTCTCATGATTTATAAATGCAAGCCGGCCATAATAACTGTAATCTGGCACAAACGGATTCGTAAGTTTCCAGGCGTGAAAGGGAATCATTCGTTAAGAGTGGTTCCCTTACTGTTTTATACCCCTCCATTTTTTTAAATACATACTGTATAATAGTGTTGTTTTTTCTATTTTAGCAGAAACAAAAAAATAGTACAATGGGAGCATTTCATGCATATGATATCAGAGGAATCTACAATAAAGACTTTGATAAGAACGATGCCTATAAAATTGGGTACCATTTAGTTGGCTTACTAAAGACAGATAAGGTTTTGGTTGGACGAGACGTAAGAACTTCATCACCCGAAATATTTGATTTCCTTTGCCGTGGCATAACCGATGCTGGTGCCGATGTATACGATATTGGGTTGTCTACAACCCCAATGGTCTACTATTCAACTGCAAAGTATGGTTTTAGGGCCTCGGTTCAAATCACTGCCTCACATAACTCTAAGGAGTATAATGGTATGAAGGTATCGCGTGAGAATGCCCTGCCTGTTGGGTACGATACTGGACTAAAAGAAATTGAACATAAGATAAAAACAAATACTCCCACCCCAAAATCAACAAAGAAGGGAAGAGTAGTCGATTACAATGTGAGGGACGAGTATATCACATTCCTTAAAAAGTATGTTGGGGATTACAGCAACTTAAATATTGGCATCGATTGTTCCAATGGCATGGCTGCACTACTCATTAAAGAGCTTTTGGGCGATACGCCCATATACCTTTATGATGAGTTGGATGGAACCTTTCCAAATCATGAGGCCAACCCTTTGATTCCAGAAAATGTGATTGATCTACAGAATCTTGTCAATCAGAATGGTTGCGATCTGGGGATTATCTTCGATGGCGATGCCGATCGAGTAATGTTTGTGGATGAGAACGCCCGGTTCATCTCTCCCGATCTGATGATTGCCCTTCTTGGACACTATTTCCTCGAAGAGAAAAAACTGAAAGGACTTGTACTTCAGGATATCAGAACATCCAAAGCGGTTGGTGAGTACCTTAAGCCGCTTGGAGGCGAAATGAGGACTTGGCGTGTTGGTCGAGCCTTTGCTGCTTTAAAGTTGAGGGAGATAGATGGTATTTATGGTGGAGAGCTAGCTGGACACTATTACTTTAGAGATTTTTACTATTCCGATTCAGGTTTGATGGCATGCCTTATCATTCTTGACGTAATAAGTAGTTTTAAAAAGCAGGGTGTTTCACTCTCTCAACTTATTTCAAGGATTGAAACCTATGCAAACTCTGGCGAGATCAACTTCCGCATTGAGAATAAGAAAGGTGCAATGGATGCTGTTCGAGATCACTTTATGACGGTAGAAAAACCAACAGCTTCTTTCGATTTTGATGGCTATCGTGTTGAATTTCCCGATTGGTGGTTTAATATTCGCCCTTCAAATACCGAACCTTACCTAAGGTTTATTGCAGAGGCAAAAACACAGAAACTTCTTGAACAAAAAGTATCGAAGGTTAGAGAAATACTGGAAAGTTTTTCCTAAATGATTAAATAGCATTCAGTTATTTTGCTTCTCTCGCTATCTTTTTGTATGCCTTTGTTTTGGCAATAGCACTGTACAATTCTTTATCCTGGTTAATATGGCTAATAACTGATCTATTGATTTCCTTTTTGGGCATTTCAACAAGAACATATACTTTATACTTACCATTCTCTTGGAGTACCGCTTTATCAATAACCTGAGTGTTTTGAAGTGTGGCTTCAACCTTCTTCCGAATAATGTTAACTCTTTCAATTAGGATATCGTTTCCGAGAACAACCGAATCAATATAAGAGGTTACTGTAATCACAGCGGGTTGAACCTTTTCAGCTAAGTTCACGTTGGCATCCATTATAGCTTTGCGTTCCGCAACATCAGAACTTGGTGAAGTTCCAATTCCTACGGCATAAATTTTATCTTTAGAGTTTGGAGGGTTATTAACCCACTTTGGAACTGAGCTTAATGTACCTTGGCAATATACTGTAAAAGGTAGAAAAAGGAGGAGGTAAAGAGAGTATTTATTCATGGCTACAAGTGATTTTAAGGAGTAATAATGTTGAAATATTATTCACATTATTCATGCCATAATAAATAATCTTAATAACTTTTCAAGTATTGCGTCTAGTAATTTTTTAGATGTAATTCATTACAATTTGTCATGTTATGCTTCGTTTTGTAGTTATAAATATGTTTCGTAAATTTCTATAAATGAGATCACTATTTCCAATATGGCAAATCCTTTTTGCTTTATTAACAATCAAATCCTTTTATTGTATCGCTCAGGAATCAGTATTAATGTTTTCAGGTGAAGTTTTAGCTAATCCAATTGAAAATAGCCAATGGTTTGACTGTAATATCGAGTTGATAGAGATTTCAATATTCGAAAATAACCCAATTGAAAAGGTTTGTTACTTGGAAAATGGATATGCATCGCATCAACTTATCGATATGAGTAAATGGTTATCCATCCAAAACGAAATAATTCCAACTAGTATTGATCTGGTTTTTACAAAATACCCGATAAAAAGGGAAGACTGGATTACTAATTATTACACTCTACTGGCAAATCGTCTTAAGGCATTATTTCAAATGGATTCAACGTTGAATTCGAAAGATATCAAATGGCGATTTGTTATGCAAACACATTGTATAACTGAATCAGATGCTAAAAACCTATTTCATGGTATAGCAATTAAATATAATGATCGAATGCCCACTGCTTTAAAATCGGATATACCCAGTGATCTTCCATTAATTGCGAATTCAATTCCAGAAATTGAGCAAATGGGAAGTGTTTTTAATGATGAAAAAAATGATTATTGGAATGATTCATCCATCGAATCAATACTTTATCCTGAAAGTATTTTGAAGAAAAGTGGAAAACAATATCTTCCAAAGCGAATAAAAGTAAAAAATGAACCTGAATGTCCAAAGTTTTCAGTAAGAAAAGGAAAGCCCAAAAAGAGTATGATTAATAAAATACTAAGAAGATAGTTACTCAGTATGGTACTCTGCTATTTCCAATTCAATGCCTTTTTCTACGCATACTTCTTGAACCTTACATTTTATTTCTTTCACTTTTGCATAGGGAAGCCAACCAATTTGAATCAACTTTCTCTTTCCTGTCCTTTTGAAAAAGGCCAGATATGTTGGTCCTAACTTAACTTTTACTAAGGTTTGCCATATCACTTTACCCGGAACCTTTTTGAAGAAACCAAATTGGTACTCGAGGGCGTAGTCATCGCATGTAATGTAAAGTTTGGTTTTGTATCCCACAAAGGCGAAATATATAAATACGATTACATAAATCCCGATTACAATGAATATCCACTCATTGGGGTTGCCTTTGCGGTGAAGAAGAAAGTAGGATATAATTGATAAAGTAACAAAGAGGAGGCCAAGCATGAGAAGAAAGCGTTTGTATCGACCACCCCTTTCTTCTGTTTGATTCAGATTGATTGTGAAGGGTTCCATGGTTAGGTTAGATTTATAATTGGCTTTCCCAAAGGTAAAATATTTAACACATCGATTGCAAAATATTTAAAAAAATACAAGAAATTTTTTTTACTCAAACATAAAACCCCGGGAAAAACCGGGGTTTAAAAAAATAGAAAACTAAATAGTTACCATGCAAAAAGTGGAAAATCGTGCATCAGTTTATTCACTTTCTCTCTTACGGCTCCAATCACTTTTTCATTTTCAATATTAGAGATTACCTCATCGATTAGATCAACAATAATAGGCATATGATTCTCTTTTAGACCTCTTGTAGTAATGGCTGGAGTTCCAACACGAATTCCCGAGGTTTGAAAAGGTGATCTTGAGTCGAATGGCACCATGTTCTTATTTATCGTGATATCGGCAAGCACTAAAGTGTTTTCTACTTTTTTTCCCGTTATATCGGGGAATTTTGTGCGAAGATCGATCAACATAGAGTGATTATCTGTTCCACCTGAGATAACTTTATACCCTTTGGCAATGAAAGCCTTAGCCATTTCGGCGGCATTCTTTTTAACCTGAATTTGATATTCTTTATATTCAGGCTGTAAGGCTTCACCAAAGGCAACAGCCTTGGATGCAATTACATGCTCAAGCGGTCCACCCTGAACACCAGGGAATACGCTACTGTTCAATATCTGCGACATTTTCTTGATTTCACCCTTAGGTGTTTTATGACCCCAGGGGTTGTCGAAATCTTTACCCATAAGGATTATTCCTCCCCTCGGACCACGAAGGGTTTTATGGGTTGTTGAGGTAACAACATGTGCATAATGAGTTGGATTATCTAGTAGTCCAGCAGCAATAAGCCCAGCGGGATGGGCCATATCAATAAGAAGAATGGCTCCAACTTTATCAGCAATTTCGCGCATTCTTTTGTAGTCCCACTCACGTGAATAGGCAGAGGCACCACCAACAATAAGCTTTGGTTTATGCTCTATGGCTAAGCGTTCCATCTGATCGTAATCTACGGTTTCGGTATCTTTCTTGACCTCATAAGATACAGCTTTATACCATATTCCGGACATGTTAACGGGTGATCCATGGGATAGGTGTCCCCCATGCGATAGGTCTAATCCAAGAAAAGTGTCCCCTGGCTGCATTACAGCCATAAAAACAGCCATGTTAGCCTGTGCTCCAGAGTGGGGTTGAACGTTGGCATACTCAGCATCGAAAAGTTGTTTTAGCCTATCTATGGCTAACTGCTCTGTTTGGTCAACTATTTGGCATCCGCCATAGTAACGTGCACCGGGATAACCTTCGGCATACTTATTGGTTAAAACAGAACCCATTGCCTCAAGTACTTGAGGGCTAACAAAGTTTTCTGATGCAATCAACTCAATGCCATGCATTTGGCGTTTTTTTTCTTGCTCAATCAGGTCGAAAACAATCTTATCTCTAGTCATAATATTTTTTTTTACAAAATTATGATTTATGATCGTGTGAAAAAACTATTTAATAGCATACTTGCTATAGATATTTTTGCAAAATTGGTTCAAGGTTAGCCCTGATAATGGGTTTGGTAATGAAGGCTTTCATCCCAACTTCCATGCAAGCTTTTTCCCATTGCTGCTGAGCAAAAGCAGTTTGAGCGATAATAACCAAGTCAGGGTATCTGGATAAAAGTTGTTTGGTAATATCCAATCCATTAATATCTGGAAGGCGGATATCCAGAAAAAGTATATCTGGGACAGGGTTATTCTCAAAGAATTCAAGCGTTTCTTTACCTGTTTTTGCAAAATGCAGGCTTACACCGCTAATTTTTAGCATTTCTTTATATAGTGTACGGCTAACATTATCGTCTTCGACGATTAGAATCGATTTACCTACTTGATTTTCCACGAGTATAACAATTTCAATATTTAAAATGCAAATATATAAATCATAAGGGAATAAATCTTTTATATGGTTTATAAACACAAAATATGCTAGGTATAATCATATCAAAGAGTTGAAAAAGTAAAAGAATTTTAAATTAATCTTTATTGAATATTCTTAAAGCATATATGTTTTGAGATTATTTTAATAAAGATATTGAATAGCCTATAATTATTTATTGTTGATGAATTTAATATACCTTATTAAAGTACATATTTTGATAGAGTTTCGAAAAGAACATTTGACTGAATAGGTTTAAAAATGAAGCTATTAAAACAGCTAATGATTAGTTTTTGTCGTTCTTCTTCAATGGCAAGTGCAGTTTGAGCAATTAATATTACATTGGGGTTAAGTTCTCTCATTTGTTTGGCTACTTCGTAACCATTGCCAACATGAAATTTAATGTCGAGCAAAACAAGAGCAATTTTTGGATTTACTTTGAATAGATTAATAGCGTCATCTGTAGTATAAGCAACAAGTAACTCAGCATTTAATTGTTTTAAATGCTCTTGTAATAGCAATGCACTTACATAATCATCATCCACTATCAGAATTGCCTTTTGCTTGAAATATTCTGCTAAACGCTCTATCATTTTTTACTCTAAAAAATGAAGTATAAAAATGGTATCTTATTTCTTTTGTTTGGTCAAAAAAATAGTTGCATTTACCCATTGGTTTGGTGTATTTAATCACAATTTTGGGTATATGGTAGCAACCCTTTTTTGTGAATGCGTATAAATATGTAGAATTATAGTTATTTAGAATTTAAAGTTGTATTAAAAACATTAAAGCTACTCAAAATGGATAGTGGATCAATAAAACGCATTCTTAAAAACAATTGGCTTTTTAACCATCTAACGTCAGACGAGTTGGATGATTTAATGCGAAAATCAACAACCGTAAACTATCGTAAAAGGGAAACTATTGTTAAAAAGGGCGAATTTATATCGCACCTTATCTTATTACTGAATGGTTTTGTAAAGATTGAAGTTGATGAAGGGGATAAGAATTTCATTTTTGACATTATTCAATCTGTAAACTATATTGGATTGCCTTTAGTTTTATCCTCTGATAAATACCCTTTTTCTGCAGTTTCCATTACTGATACAGAGCTGCAGTATATTCCTTTAGAGCTTGTAAGAAGAATAATAGATACAAATAGTAAGATTGCATTAAGTGCCATTAAATACGGTAATGATTCTTTTGTACATCCATTATTTGAGAAATTAAAGAGTAGTTCGCTTAATAATATCAGGGGCAGATTAGCTAAGCTTTTACTGCATTTTTCATTGAATATATTCAATAGCAAATCATTTGCACTTTTAATAGGACGAAATGAAATTGCTCAAATGATTGGTTTTTCGCGCGAGAATGTAATTAGAACTCTTTCGGAGTTTAATGCCGAAGGAATTATTAAGATTAACGGAAAATCAATTGAAATACTTGACTCTATAAAACTTGAGGATTTGGCTAAGTATAGCTAGAAAGAGGCAATTTCACCTCTATTATTAGGAGATTTTTACTCATCCGAAAACTGAACAAGTACATCGCGGTAGGCAGAGAATATCTTGGATTTTGATACAAAACCAAGGTATTTTCCCTTATCTACCACAGGTAAATTCCAAGCTTTAGTTTCTTCAAACTTAAGCATAACACTTTCCATGGACTCGTTTACTGAGATGAACTCGGGTGGAATTGCCATTAGTTCTCTTACGAAGGTTGTTTCGTATTTTTGATTGTCAAACATTAATTCCCTGATATCATCCAGATGGACTACTCCTAGCAAAATTTCTGATGAATCAACGATTGGGAAAATATTACGTCGAGATTTGCTTATAGCCTGAACAAGCTTTCCAAGCGAATCATCGGGATGGATTGTAATAAAATCATTCTCTACCACATTGCCCAGCTTTAATAGTGTTAATACTGCCTTATCCTTATGGTGAGTTATAAGTTCGCCCCTAGCAGCTAAGCGTTTGGTGTATATTGAATGCGGTTCAAAGTACATAATGGTTACATATGCAGCCGTTGAAGTGATCATAAGAGGTATAAAAAGAGCATAACCTCCTGTAAGTTCAGCAATTAGAAATATTGCGGTGAGTGGGGCATGCATTACACCAGCCATCATTCCAGCCATACCCACAAGGGTAAAATTGCCTTCGTTTAACCCAGTTTTCAATGTAAGGTTTAGTAATTTTGACATAAAATACCCTGCCACTCCACCCATAAATAGGGTAGGAGCAAAAATTCCACCAATACCTCCTGCACCTGTAGTTGCAGCCATTGCATAAACTTTAAACAGCAAAAGCAAACCTAATGAAAGAAGGATGATCCAGGCATTCTCACGAAATGGATAGAGTAAACTGTTATTCAGTATGGTTGAAGGCTCTCCGTTTAAAAGTGCTTGTAACGTGTCAAAACCTTCTCCATATAGGGGTGGAAAAATGAAAATTAGCAAACCTAGTATTAATCCACCCCAAATAATTTTTTTGTAAGGGT
>Ga0334882_1000730_pt1 | contig 47051 bp, 39 predicted proteins | sample GraSluR1_MG_5_FD_207226 | JGI IMG/M metagenome (GOLD analysis project Ga0334882, IMG submission 207226) | Sludge microbial communities from methane-producing bioreactor in Wageningen University, Netherlands - Granular Sludge_15_04-R1 | ecosystem: Engineered > Bioreactor > Anaerobic >... | reverse complement strand
CCGAACGTCCGGCGCCGGGTTTGGACCGCAAGATCGTCACCGGTTGGAACGGATTGGCCATTTCGGCGTTCGTGCGCGGTTTCCAGGCCGCCGGCCGAAGCGATCTGCTGGCACGCGCCGAACGCATCGCCGATTATCTCGCGCGCGTGCACCAGAGGCCGGCCGGCGAACTCGCCCGAGCCAGCAACGGCGGTGAGGCGACGGGCAGCGCCGTCCTGGCGGACTACGCCTTGCTGGCGCAGGGGCTGCTGGATCTCTATCGAGCCACCAAGCGCAGCGAGTATCTGGACCGGGCTCGCGGCTTGCTGTTCTACGCCCGCGAGCGCTGCCTCGGCCCGGCCGACACCTGGTTCGCGACGGCCTCCGCGGCGACGCCGCTGGGCCGCCGTCGCGATATCCTCGACAGCGTGCTCCCCTCCGGGGGATCCGCGGCGGTCTATGCCCTGTTGACTCTGGCGGACGTGACCGGCGATCTGGAACTGCGCGAGGAATTGCACCGTCACCTGCAGGCCCAGTCCGGCCGCCTCGAGCGCGCGGGCCTGGAAATGGCCGGCTGGCTGAGCGCCGCGATCCGGATGCTGAGTTCAGCCCGTCGGGGAGCATTTGATAGGTGACGACAATAGATATGACGAAAAAATGCATATTTTGAAAGTTTATGATGGACTTTCTCGAGCGCAGGTGGTAACATTGTGCTCGTCTTAGTTTAATATTAAGTCCTGGAGGTTGATTTATGGTGCGCAACTTGATCACGATGTTCGGTCTGGTGTCGATGGTGTTCGGCGCCGGCGCTGCTGTTGCTGCCATTGCCTACGATGCCGAACTGGTTCCGGATCTGGTCATCCCGCACAGCGGCGCTTCGGCGTACGGCCAGTCGACCCTTATCGTGGACGATACTGCAACCACGTTTGCGTTGACGGTGAATTTCGCCGGCCTGGATACGCCCCAGACCGAGGCGAAGCTGCTCTGGGCTGCGGCCGACTCGCCGGGCGTCGAGCTGCTGACCTTGCCCGTGGGCACGCCGCTCGCGCTGACCCTACCCTACACGGCCGACATCGCCGAGGCTCTGGAAAACGGGGAACTCGCGATCCAGATCTACAGTCAGGATTGGCCAGCGGGTGCGATCCGCGGCAACTTCCGCTTCGTAACCGTCGGTGTCGACGCCGCCACCTGGTCGCGGGTGAAGGCGCTCTTCCAGTAGCCATCGCGTTCGGTCGTTTCGATCGCAGCGATCCGGTTCACTGACGCGCGGGACCTCCGATGGGGGTCCCGCGGCGTTGGTATGCCCGGCCGCATCGCGCCGCGCCGCTCGTTTCCGACTTTTTCCGCTTTCCCACGGCGCTGCTTCGTGAATAATCCGAAGGAAACGACGGAGTTCTCGCATGCGCCTGATCGACACCCACTGCCACCTCGATTGCGAACCTCTCGACGCCGCGTTGCCGGAAGTGCTGGCGCGTGCTAGCGCCCGCGGCGTGATCGGGATCATCGCGCCGGCCTACGACGCGGCGTCGTGGCTGCGCATCCAGTCGCTCGCCGCGGCGCAGCCGGGCCTGATCCATCCCGCGCTGGGGCTGCACCCTTGGGCGGCCGCCGAACCACTCGACCTCGATGAGCTGGCCAGCGGGCTGCGCGAGTGCGCCGCGGTGGCAGTCGGCGAGGTCGGTCTCGACAGCAAGATCGACGCGCCCGCCATGAGCCAGCAGATTCCGGTGTTGGAGAGGCAGCTCGAGCTGGCCCGCGATCTCGATCTGCCGGTCATCCTGCACTGCCGCGGCGCGTTCGCCGAGATGGCGGCGATTCTGCAGCGCTTCGACCCGCCGCTGCGGGGCGTCCTGCATGCGTTCTCGCGCTCGCACGATCTCGCGCGCCAGTTCCTCCGCCTGGGGCTGCATCTGGGAATCGGCGGCGCGGTGACCAGACCGCAGGCGGTCCGCGTGCGCGAGGCGGTGGCGTCGGTGCCGCTGGAGCGTCTGTTGCTGGAGACCGACGCGCCGTCGATCGGGTTGCATGGGGTGGAGGCCGTCGCGACTGAGCCGCGCCACGTGCGTGAGGTGGCCGCCGCGATCGCTGAGCTGCGGCGCGTCGACGTTGCGATCGTCGCGGAGGCGACCACGCGCAACGCGGCCGAACTGTTCGGCCTCGCGATTTGAGCCTTCGCAGCCGGTCCTTCATGAATGATCCGGGTTAGAATCCTTCCGGCCGCCGCCGATGCCAGTCGGTGCGATCCTGATACGCGCGCGCCACGGCCACCAACTCCGCTTCACCGAAAAGGCGGCCGACGAAGCTGAGCGAGCGGGGCGCACCGCTCGCGGAGAAACCGTTGGGCACGACGAGCTGCGGATGGCCCGTCAGGTTGGTCATCAACAAACCGCTGCCGCCGAAGCTCGGCGTTACGTAGACGTCTACGTCGTCGAATAACGCCGCGAAATCGCGCATCAAGAGCAAACGCTGTCGATTGGCTTGAATGTACTCGACGGCGGGGATGAACGCGGCCGCGCGGAAGACGTTCGGCCAGGCGTTGCGGATCTGGCGTGCCAAAAGGTCGTCGCGGCCCGAGAGCGTCAGCTCCTGGAACGCTGCGGCAGCTTCGACCGAAAGGATAAGGCCGAGCGGCGAGACCTCGCGCGCGGGCAGGGCGATCGGAATCAGTGAGAAACCCGCAGCGCGCAGGACGTCCAGCGCGGCGCAGTCCAGGTCGCGGGACGGGTCGCCGCTGCCGGCGTTGTCCGCGAAGAGGTCGGCGAGGTAGCCGACACGGATCGTCCCCGGTGCGAGATCGGGGCGTAACGCCAGCGGCGCGTCGATGACGGTGGGATCGAGCCCGTCCGGCCCCCGAATCGCATCGAGCACGATAGCGCAATCTTCGACCGTGCGGGCGATGGGACCGAGTTTGTCCATCGACCAACTCAGCGCCATGGCGCCGTGGCGGCTGACGCGACCGAAGGTCGGGCGCAGGCCGGTCACGCCGCAGCGCGTCGCCGGTGAGACGATCGAGCCCCAGGTCTCGCTGCCGATCGCAAACGGCACCAATCCCGCCGCCACCGCCGCGGCCGAGCCGGCGGACGAGCCGCTGCTGCCTTGCTCGAGATTCCAGGGATTGCGCGTCATACCGCCGAACCAGACGTCGCCCCAGGCCAGCGCGCCGAGGGCGAGCTTGGCCACGACGATGGCGCCGGCGGTGTCCAGCTTCGCTACCACCGTCGCCAATTCGGGGCGGGTTTGTTCGCGGTACGGCGTGGCGCCCCAGGTGGTCCGATAGCCGGGGACGGCGAGCAGATCCTTCACGCCGCACGGCACGCCGTGCAGAGGGCCGCGCCAGAGACCACGATCCAACTCATCGTCTGCCTGGCGGGCGCGCGCGAGGGCGCGGTCCTGGAGCAAGGTCACGACGCAACGCAGTTGCGGATCGTATTCGCGTAGTCGAGCCAGCGCCAGGCGGGTCAACTCCTCGCTCGTCACCTGCCGCGAGCGCAGGAGCACGGCCAGGTCGGCAACCGGCAGCCAAGCGAGCGCGGCCGCATCGCGCGGGCGAACGACGCGATCAGCTAGCCGCCAGACCGGCTGAGCTTCCGGCGCGCGCGCGGCGTCGGCCAGGCTGTCGGCGGCGCCCGGTTGCCAGAACAGGGGGTCGAAGCGCAGGGCGGGCGCGGTCGCGTTGTCGACCAGGGCGGCGCGCAGCAGCGCGTAGGCTTCGCGCTGCTCTGCGAGGTCTTGGCGCAACGAGTCGCGCTCGCTGCGGGTCAACTCCAGATCGATCACCCGGGACGCGGCCACGATCGCGGTGTCGTCGAGCGGCGCCGGTTCGGTAGTGTCGGCGGGCGCCGCGCCGGAGGGTTCCGAGCAGGACGCGGCAAGGGGCAGGCAGAGGCTCGCAACGGCGAGGACGGCAACGACCGGGACCAAAGGGAACGCGAATCGCATACGGGCACCTCCAGTCCGCAAGAACGGCGGCGCGAAACGCCCTGGCACAGAAACGACTACTCTGGCATGCTAGAAGCTCAGAATATTCATGAAGGACCGGTTGCGAAAGGTCAAATGCTTGCCAGGAAGCGCGTTCTCGGATCGGCTCGGTCAACGTACCGCCTTGGGTGCGCCTCCCTCGCTGATCCTTGCGAGACCGCGTTCTGGCAAGCATGGTCCACTTTCTCGCGGCGGACCTTCATGAATAGTCCGGGCTACGATCGGAGTAATCGTAATTAAACCGGAGCAACGCGATGGCTGCGCCCTTTTCGCCCCGCTTCACCCGTACGGTGGACCTCTACGGTGCCGCGCGTTTCGCTTGTCTGCGGCGCGGGGGAGCGATCGTCATCGGTCTCGGCGGCGTGGGCGCGCACTGTGTCGTGGCCTTGGCGCGCAGCGGGATCGGACGGCTCAAGCTCATGGATGACGACCGCATCAGTGTCAGCTCGCTGAACCGCCATCCGCTGGCCGCGCCGGAGGATGTCGGGCGTTTGAAGACCGAGATCCTGGCGGCCTGGATCGCGCGCGTCTGTTCCGATACCGAGGTCGAGGGCGTGGCGGCGCGCGTCGACTCCGCCTCGCTGGCCGAGCTGGTGCCGCCGGCGGAGCGCGAGTTGTTCCCGGTGCTCATCGACTGCATTGATGGGGTAGAGGCCAAAGCAGCGCTGCTCGTCCACGGCGCGCGGCACGGTTGGCAGGTGCTCAGCAGCATGGGCGCGGCTGGCAAGCGGGACGGCGGCCTGGTGCGTTGCGGCGACCTCTTCGATTCACGAGTCTGCCCTCTCGCCCGCGCCGTGCGCCAGCGCGTACGCCGGTTGGGGGTCGGCCCCGGGCAGATCGAAGCGGTCTGGTCGGTAGAAACGCCCGTGCCGCCGATCCAGGAGCCGATCGCGGCGAACCCGGCGGCTGCGGCCGCCGCCGCGACCGGGCCGCCGGCGGCGCGCCGCCAGCCGAGCAACGCGATGTTGCCGGGCATCTTCGGCTTTGCGCTGGCGGCCAGGGCGGTCGTGCTGTTGACCGCCGCGGTATCGCCGTCGCAGCAGCGCGACGAGGCGAGCCGCCCGGGGCCGGACCAGGCTTGACCAGGACCATGATCCGGGTCAACCGGCGAAATGCTGGGCCGCGAACTCCCAGTTCACGATCTGCCACCAGTTCTCGATATAGCGGGGCCGAGCGTTGCGGGTGTCGATGTAGTAGGCGTGCTCCCAGACGTCGATGCACACGAGCGGCGTCTGGTCCGCGGTGAGCGGCGTGCCGGCATTGCTGGTCGACACGATGTCCAAATTGCCGTCCTGTTTGCGGACGAGCCAGGTCCAGCCGCTGCCGAAGGTACCGATCGCCACGTTGGTGAACGCGTCGCGGAACGCGGCGATGTCGCCCCACCGCCGCGTGATGGCGGCCGCCAGCGCACCGGTGGGGTCGCCGCCGCCGCGCGGCCGCATCCCGGCGAAGTAGAAGGTGTGGTTCCAAACCTGGGCGGCGTTGTTGAAGATGCCGCCCGTAGGCGCGGTCTTGATGATCTCCACGAGCGCGCGGTCGGCGAACTCCGTGCCGGCGATCAGCCCATTCAAGTTGTTGACATAGGCGGCGTGGTGCTTGTCGTGGTGGTACTCGAGCGTCTCGCGGGAGATGTGCGGCTGGAGGGCATCGTGCGGGTACGGCAAGGCGGGCAGTACGTGCGTCATGGCAGGCTCCTCTGATTCCGGGGCGAATAACACGCCGCACGGGCGGTTATCTTCAGGCATGCACATGATACCGGCGCGTCTTGCGGTTGCCAACTCCCGCGCAGCCGCGGCCGGCTGACGCCGCTCGGTTCTGCTGGCAGCCTGCCGCGCTCACGTGTACAGTAGCCAGGAAATGCGAATCCCTAACCCTGGAGGACAGAGATGACCGACCCGCGTCGTTTCGGCGGTTCCCCTGACGGGCCGGAGATCAGAGTTCCCCAACTGAGCCGGCGGATGCTCCGCAACCTGGTGCTCGGGCTGGTGGTCCTGATCGTGGCCATTACGAGTTTCTACACGGTGGAGCCGGAGGAGGTCGCGCTCGTGCTGCAGTTCGGCAAGTACGTGCGCACGAGCAATCCCGGCCTGCACTTCAAGCTCCCGTTCGGCATCGAGAACGCGCGGAAGGTGCCGGTGGAACGCCAATTCAAAGAGGAGTTCGGTTTCCGCACGCTCGCCACCGGCGGTCGCTCGCAGTTCACCACGCGCGGTTACGCCGAGGAAGCCAACATGCTGACCGGCGACCTCAACGTCGCCACCGTTGAATGGGTGGTGCAGTTCCGCGTAGTCGATCCCTACAACTTCCTGTTCCGGGTGCGCAACCCACAAGACACCTTCCGCGCCATGTCCGAAGCGGTGATGCGCAGCAAGATCGGCGACCGCACGGTCAACGAAGTCTTGACCGTGGGCCGCGCCGAGGTTGCCAGCGAAGTGCACCTCACCCTGCAAGAGCTGTGCAATCAGTACGAGATCGGCATCTCGGTCGATCAGGTGGTTCTGCAGGACGTCACCCCGCCCGAGCCGGTTCGACCCAGCTTCAACGAGGTCAACGAGGCCGAGCAACAGCGCGAAAAGCTCATCAACCAGGCGCAGAGCGAGTACAACCGGATCATTCCGCGCGCGCAGGGCGAGGCCTTGCAAACCATCCAGGGGGCCGAGGGCTACGCCCTCAAACGCGTCAACCAGGCGCGCGGCGACTCGGCTCGCTTCGTGGCGCTGTTCGAGGAGTACCGCAAGGCGCCTGAGGTGACGAGTCAACGCATCTATCTCGAGACCATGGCCAAGGTGTTGCCGCAGATCGAGGGCATGGTCGTTATCGACAGCGACCTCAAGGGTGTGCTGCCGTTGCTGAATCTCGATGGAATCGACGGCTCCCGAACCGGTGGAGGTGCGCGATGAACCGCACACTGGCGATCATTCTGGGGATCCTGATCCTGATGGCGGTCTCGGGCACCTTCTACGTCGTGCCGGAGTACGAGCAGATCATCATCACCCAGTTCGGCAAGCCGGTGGGCGATCCTGTCGCCACACCCGGCCTGAAAATCAAGCTGCCTTTCGTGCAGAAAGTCCATCGCTTCGAGAAGCGGTTCCTTGAGTGGGACGGCGAGCCGAACGAACTGCCGACCCGCGACAAGCGCTTCATCGAGGTCAACACCTACGCGCGGTGGCGGATCACCGATCCGTTGCTCTTCTTCCAGCGCCTGCGCGATGAACGCGGCGCGCAGACCCGCCTCGACGACATCCTTGACGGCGAGACGCGCAACGCCATCGCCAAGTACGACGTGCTGGAGGTCGTGCGCTCGACCAACCGCGAAGCCGAGCGCACAGAAATCGATCCCGACGACGAATCGCGCTTGGAGCCGATCGTCGCCGGCCGCGAAAGGATCAGGCTCGAGATCCTGAGCAACGCGCAGCAACGCACCGCCAATCTGGGCATCGAGGTCCTCGACGTTCAGTTGAAGCGCATCAACTATATTCTGCAGGTTCAGCGCAGCGTCTTCGAGCGCATGATCGCCGAACGCAAGCGCATCGCCGACCGGTTCCGCAGCGAGGGCGAGGGCGAGGCGAGCCGCATCAACGGACTGAAGGAACGCGACTTGCTGCGAGTCCAATCCGAGGCGTATCGGACGGCCGAGGAGATCCGCGGCCACGCCGACGCTCTGGCGACCAGCATCTACGCCGCGGCCTACGACCGCAATGCGCAGTCGCGGGAGTTCTACACGTTCCTCAAGACCATGGAGAGCTACGAGCAGGCGATCGGCAAGGCCAGCCGACTGATCCTGACGACCGATTCGGATTTCTACCGGTACATCAAGCGTAGCCGCTAGGCGGCGCATGGCAGTGGCACGGCGGCGGACTCGTTGGTTTGCAGAGCGGGTCCGCCGCGCGGCTTCGATGCGGGCCGGCAGGCGAACTAGAAGAACCGCTTGGCGAGCCCGAGGATGCCCTGCTTCCACGGCACCCGGTGCGAAACGCCCGCAGCGCCCCGGAATTCATCCAGGTGTTCGAGGTACCAGCGATAGTTCCGCACGAGCGCCTGCTTGTTCGAGTACTGCGGCGCGAAACCCAACACGTGCTCTGCTTTCTCGATCGAGACGAACGAATCCTCGGCGGCGGTCTCGTACACCCACTTGTAGAGCGGCGAGAGCCTGAGCGCCTCGAGGACGCGCAACGTCCAGATGACCGGGCCGGCGGGAAAGCCGACGATCTTCTTGTCGAAGCCCGCTTCGTCCAGGACGGCCTGATAATCCTCGCGCATGGTCGTGAACTCGCGCGCGCCCAGGTTGAAGACGTCGTCGACCTTGTCGCGGGGGCCGGTCGCGGCGAGGTAGATGCCCTGGCAGACGTCCTCGACGTCGCAGAGCTGGTAACGGTTATGGCCGCTGCCGATCATCGGGAAGCCGCGGCCGTCCCGCGCCCAATCGTAGAACATGGCGAAGACGCCAAGGCGTTCCGGCCCGATGAACGATTTCGGCCGGATGATCGGCACGCACAATCCCTGGGCGCGAAACTCTTGACACACTTGCTCGGCCTTGACCTTGGCCTCGCCGTACGGGCCGACCCCCTGCAAGGGGTCGTCTTCGCGAAGCGGATGGTGGTCGGGGATGCCGTAGACAGCGGTGCTGGAGACGTGCACGACCCGCGGCACCCCGTGGGCCAGCGCCGACGCCAAGACGGTGCGCGTGCCCTCGATGTCGGTGCTATAGATCTCGGCCGGGGCATAGAGCGGCAGTGCCGCCGCGCCGTGGACCACGAGGTCGCAGCCCTGGATGGCCAGATCGACGTCGGCGCGGTCGCGGATGTCGCCTGTTACAGCGACGATGCGGTCGCGCTCGGGGTAGTCGAAGGGCGCGAGATCGAGCGAGACTACTTCGTGGCCCCGCGCCAACAGATAGCGGACGAGGTTGATGCCGAGAAAACCGGCGCCGCCGGTTACTAGGCAGCGGCGGAACAAGACACTTTCAGCAGTCAAAACGAGCCTCCCCAGCCACGCATTGATCCGGGTCAGATTGCCGCGCCAAGATGCGACGCCGAGTCCCGCCGGGCAAGCGCGGGCGTAACCCCGAAAACCGACCGCGACGCTTCCGGTTACGCGAAGAACGTCGCTGCGGCTTCCATGATCCCTTCCGAGAGCGTCGGGTGGGCGTGGATCGTGAACGCCAGATCCTGCCAGCGCGCCGCCATCTCGATGGCGAGCGTCGCCTCCCCGATCAACTCGCCGGCGCCCGGTCCGGCCAGACCGACACCCAGGACGAGATCCGTGTCGGGATCGACGATCAGCTTGGTCAGGCCATCGTCGCGGCCCAGGGTCAGCGTGCGGCCGAGGCTGCGCCAGGGGATCTTCGCGGTCTTGATCGGGCGCTTCTGGTCGCGTGCCTCGGTCTCGGTGAGCCCTGTCCAGGCGATCTCCGGGTCGGTGAAACAAACCGCGGGGATCGCACGCGGTTCGAACGCGGCCGGCCGGCCCGCGGCGACGGCGGCCGCCACCTGACCTTCGTGCGCGGCCTTGTGGGCCAGCATTGGTTGGCCAGTCACGTCGCCGATCGCGTAGATACCGGGCGCCGTGGTGCGGCGCTCCGCGTCCACCTTGATGAAGCCGTCCGTTAGCGCGACGCCGGCGGCTTCGAGGCCGAGGTTCTCGATGTTGGGGCGGCGACCGACGGCGACCAGGACGCGGTCGAAGAGCTTGCTCGACTGCCCGCCCTGTTTGTCCTGCAGCGTGACCTTGACGCCGTTCTTCTGCTCCTTCAAACCCAGGACCTTGGTCGCGGTCAGGATGGCTTCGAACTGCCGGTCGAGCCGCCGCTTGAGCTGGGAAACAAGGTCGCGATCGGCACCGGTCATCAACTGAGGCAGCATCTCGACCACGGTGACGCGGCTGCCCAGTGCGGCGTAGACCGAGCCGAGTTCGAGGCCGATGTAACCGCCGCCGATGACGAGCAGGGTGCCGGGAACTGACGGCGGGTGCAAGGCGCCGGTGCTGTCGACGATGCGTTCGCTCAGGTCGGCGCCGAACGCGGGCAGCACGGGCCGCGAACCGGTCGCGAGGATGGCCTGGTCGAACGCGAGCGCGGCCGTCTTGCCCTCGGTCAGATCGACCGCCAGCTCGCGCGGGCCGCTCAAGCGCGCGCGGCCACGCAGATAGCGGATCTGCTTCTGCTTGACCTTGCCGCCCAGCCCGCCGGTGAGGGTCTCGACGATGCCGTCCTTCCAGCCGCGCAGCGCGTCGATGTCGAGGCGGGGCGCCGCGAAATGCAGGCCCATCGCCTTTGCCTCGGCGGCGTCGCGCACCAGCTTCGCGGCGTGCAGGAACGCCTTGCTCGGGATGCAGCCGCGGTGCAGGCAGACACCGCCGGGATTCGCCTCGGGATCGACCAGAGTCACCGCCAGGCCCAGCTCGACGGCCCTGAACGCCGCCGCATAGCCGCCCGGTCCGGCGCCGATCACGACCAGGGGCGCCTTCTCGATGGTTGCTTCTTGCCGGGCCTTGGTCATTGCTCGTCCTCCATCATGAGCAGGAGCGGTTGTTCGAGGGCGGCGCAGATCCAGCGCAGGAAACGGGCGCCATCGGCGCCGTCGATCGCGCGGTGGTCGTAGCTCAGCGACAGCGGCAGGCGCAGGCGCGGCTGGAATTCGCGCCCGTCCCACACGGGCTCCATCTCGGCGCGCGAGACGCCCAGGATCGCGACCTGCGGTGCATAGACGATCGGCGTGAAATGCGTGCCGCCGATCCCGCCGAGGTTGGAAATCGTGAACGTGCCGCCTTCGAGGTCGGCCGGCGTGAGGCGGCGCTCGCGCGTCTTCGCGGCGGTCGCGTTCAATTCGCGTGCGAGCGTCGCCAGGCCCTTGCGGTCGACGTCGCGGATCACTGGCACCAGCAACCCCGCCGGAGTGTCCACCGCCACCCCGATGTGCACGTAGCGCTTGCGGATCAATTCGCCGGCGGCGAGGTCGAGGCTGCTGTTGACGGCGGGGAAGACTCGCAGAGCGGCCGCCGTGATCTTCAACAGGATGGCGGTCATCGTGAGCTTGTCTGCGGCCGGAGCTTTGCGGTTGAAGTCCAGGCGGAACCCTTCGACCGCGGTGATGTCCGCCTTGTCATCCTGGGTGACGCGCGGGGCGGTGGCCCAGGCATAGGCCATGTTGTCGGCGATGATCTTGCGAACTTGCGACAGCGGTTCGCGCTCGATATCGCCCCATTTCGTGAAATCGGGCAGCGGTCGCTGCCCGGCGCCGCCGCTGGCGTGCGCGACGACGGCTCCTGCGTCGGCGCGGCCAGCCAGCGCCTGTTTGACGAACTCGCGCACGTCCTGTTCCGAGATGCGGCCGCCCGGGCCACTGCCGCGGACGGCGTGGATGTCCACGCCCAACTCGCGGGCGAAACGGCGCACCAGCGGCGAGGCGGGCGGGACGTCCTGCGGCGCGGTGGCTGCGGTGCGCGGCGGCGGCAGCGCCGGATGGGCTTCGGCCTGGCCGGCGTCGGCCGTTGCGGCGGCGGCGGACGCCTTGGCTGCCGTCGCCGTCGCCGCGGTCTTGCGGCCGGCCGGCTCAGACGGCGGTTCAGGCTGCCGCGCGGACGGCGTCGCGGACGGCGGCTCAGGCTTCTCGGGCGCCGCGGCTGCGGGCGCGCGGTCGGCCGATTCGCCCTCGGGTACGCCCGCCATGACAACCTGGCCGATGGCGACTTCGTCGCCCGCCGCGACCAGGATCTCGGTAATCTCGCCCGTAAAAGGCGACGGCAGAGCGACCACGGCCTTGTCCGTCTCCAGCTCGAGCAGGGTCTGGTCGACCTCGACGCGGTCGCCCACGGCCACGCTCAGCCCGATGACCTGGCCTTTGGTCACGCCGTCGGACACTTCCGGCACGCGGATCTCTTGCGTCATGAGCACTCCTTGCGCCAGTGGCGCTCAGTCGACGAGCGGGTTCGGCTTCTTGGGATCGATCTTTAGGTCTCGCAGCGCCCGGCGGAAGATCTCCGGTGCGATGTCTTCGCGCCGGGCCAGCTCGTGCAGCGCGGCCAGCGCGATGTACCGATGGTCCACCTCGAAGAAGTCGCGCAGGCGGGTCCGGCTGTCGCTGCGTCCGAAACCATCGGTGCCCAGCACGTGCAACGGGCCGGGGAACCAGCGGGCCACCGCCGCCGGGAGCACTCTCAGATAGTCGCTGGCCGCCACGAAGACACCTTGCTCAGCGGCCAGCAGCGAGGCCAGATAGGGCGTCGCGTCGGCTTCGGGATCGAGCAGGTGGCGGCGCTCGGCGTCGATGGCGTCGCGGTACAGTTCCTTGTAACTGGTCACGCTCCAGACGTCGGCCGCCACGCCGAAGCGCTCGTGCAGCAGCTCCTGCGCCTTGACGGCTTCGTTGAGGATCGCGCCCGACCCCAGCAGGTGGGCACGCAGCTTCGCCTTGGCGCCTTTCAGCGGACTCTTGCGGTACCGGTACATGCCGCGCAGGATGCCGTCGCGCACCAGCGGATCGCGCGGCAGCGCCGGTTGCTTGTAGACTTCGTTCATCACCGTCAGATAATAGATCCAAACCTCGCCGCCGCAGAACATGCGGGTGATACCGTCGTACACGATCACGCCGAGCTCGTACGCGAACGCCGGATCATAGGCCTTGATCGTGGTCGGCGGCAGCGCCAGCACATGGCTGTGGCCATCCTGATGCTGCAGTCCCTCGCCGGCCAGGGTCGTCCGGCCGGCCGTCGCTCCGATCAAGAATCCCTTGGCGCGGTTGTCGCACGCCGACCAGATCAGGTCGCCGACGCGCTGGAATCCGAACATGGAATAGAAGAGGTAGAAGGGAATGGCGGGCACGCCGTTGGTGGCGTAGGCCGTCCCGGCGGCGATGAAGCTGGACATGGCGCCGGCTTCGGACAGGCCCTCCTCGAGGATCGCGCCGGTCTTCTTTTCGTTGTAGTAGAGCAGGTTGCCCTTGTCGACCGGTTCGTAGAGCTGGCCCACGTGGCTGTAAATGCCCGCCTGGCGAAACAAAGCCTCCATGCCGAAGGTGCGGGCCTCGTCCGGAACGATCGGCACGACGAAGCGCCCGATTTCCTGGTCCCGCAACAAGCGCGACAACAGGTGGACGAGGCTCATCGTGGTCGCGACCTCGCGTTCGCCGCTGCCGGCGTAGAGTTCCTCGAACATCGCCTCGGCGCGGCAGGCCAGCGGCTTGAGTTCGTAGCTTCGCGCTGGCAAGTAGCCTCCGAGCGCCTGCCGGCGTTGCTGCAAGTAGCTTATTTCGGGGCTCTCGTCGGCGGGGCGATAGAACGGCGTGGCCTCGAGGTCGGCATCGCCGATCGGGATGTTGAAGCGCGTGCGGAACTCGCTCAGTTCCTCTTGATTCAGCTTCTTCTGACTGTGGGTCACGTTGCGACCCTCGCCGGCCTCGCCCAGGCCGTAGCCCTTGATCGTCTGAGCCAGGATCACCGTGGGCACGGCTTCGCCGTGGCCGGTCGCCATCTTGTAGGCAGCGTAGACCTTCAAGGGGTCGTGGCCGCCGCGGGTGAGCTTGCGTATCTGTTCATCGCTGTAATCGCGCACCAGATCCAGCAGCTCAGGGTAGCGGCCGAAGAAGTGTTGGCGGATGTAGGCGCCGTCCGAGACCGTGTAGCGCTGCATCTCGCCGTCGAGGACTTCTTCCATGCGTTTCTGCAGCAGTCCGGTCTGGTCGCGCTCCAAAAGATCGTCCCACTCGCTGCCCCAGATGACTTTGATCACCTTCCAGCCGGCGCCGCGGAACGCCGCTTCGAGTTCCTGGATGATCTTGCCGTTGCCGCGAACCGGCCCGTCGAGCCGCTGCAGGTTGCAGTTGATCACGAAGATCAGGTTGCCGAGCTGCTCGCGGGCGGCCAGGGTGATCGCGCCCAGGCTTTCAGGCTCGTCCATCTCCCCGTCGCCCAGAAGCGCCCACACCTTGCGGCCGGAGCGCTCGCGCAGGCCGCGGTCCACGAGGTAATGGTTGAAGCGGGCCAGGTAGATCGCCTGGATCGCCGCCAGGCCCATGCTCACCGTCGGGAACTCCCAGAATTCCGGCATCAGGAACGGGTGCGGGTAACTGCTGAGTCCGCCGCCGGGGGATAGTTCTCGCCGAAAGTTGGCCAGGTCCTGTTCCGTCAATCGCCCTTCCAGATACGCGCGGGCGTAGACGCCAGGCGAGGCGTGACCCTGGAAGAAAATCATGTCGCCGAGAAAATCGTCGGTGCGGCCGCGCCAAAAATGGTTGAAGCCGATCTCCCAGAGCGTGGCGGCCGAGGCGTAGGTGGAGATATGGCCGCCGATGCCGGGGCTCTCCCGATTGGCGCGCACGACCATGGCCATCGCGTTCCAGCGGATCAGGCTCTTGATGCGCCGCTCGATCTCGCGGTTACCGGGAAACACCGGCTGCTGGCTGCGCGGGATCGTGTTGAGGTACGGCGTGTTGGCGGTGAAGGGAATGCTGACGCCCTGTTCTTGGACGCGGGTCTGTAAGACGCGCAGCAGCTCGCGAACCCGCTCCGGCCCCTGCGACTGCAGCACGTAGTCGATAGCGTCGCGCCATTCGCGGTTCTCGAGTCGGCGCAGTTCGGCCTGCGCGCGGTCATCGTTGGTTGCCATGAGGCGCCTTCCTTCCGGGTCGCGGGCACACAGCCGCCCGCCTGGCCGCTCTGCGACCATGCCTAATCACATTCAGACAGGCGTCAACAGCGTCAGGGTTTCATCCCGCGTTCCCGCAACCACTCGTATGCGCTCTGGAAGATCTCGGTGCTGGTCTTCAGGCCGAGTTTTTTCTTGATGTGGCTGCGGTGCACTTCGACGGTGCGCGGGCTGATGCTCATGATGCGTGCGATCTCGTTGATCTCTTTGCCCTGGCCGGTCAGCTCGAACAGTTCCAGCTCGCGGTCGCTGAGAACCGAGGAAGGGCTGCCGTCGCGCGGAACGCCGCCAGTGCCGAGGTGGTCGACGGCGGTCTGGGTCATCGTCTGGCTGAGGTAGGTACGCCCGTCGAGGACGCAGCGGATCGCTTCGCGGATCCTCTCAGTGCCTTCCTGCTTCATGACATAGCCTTGCGCGCCGGCCTTCAAGGCGCGCAGCGCGTAGGTCTCCTCGTCGTGCATGGATACGGCCAGCGTCTTCAGGTCGGGATGCTTCTGGCGGATATTCTTGATCAATTCGAGTCCGCTTTCACCGCCCTTGAGCGAGATGTCGACCAGGGCGAGGTCCGGTTTCTGTTCGTTGATGGCGCGCATCGCACTCTGGATGTCCTCCGCTTCGGCGCAGACCTGCAGGTCGGCGTCGAGTTGCAGCATCGCGCGAATACCCGAACGAACCAGCGGATGGTCGTCAATGATCAGGATGCGATATGAATGCATATCAGGCACCTTTACGACGGTAGTCCGAAGGCGGCGTCCCCATCTAAGGCGCGCGGCTCGTCAACACTATCGCGCCGCTCGTCTGAACTATACAGACAAATCGAATCGATTCAACACTAAGGACAGCCTGTGTGTCAGGTTTCTTCGCCGCCGAGGCCGGCGACGACGGGAGTCAGGATTGTCTGTAAATCAGCCGCTAGCGTCCGGGAAGACGCCTGCAACCCGATGCTCCGCAGGCTGATAAGGAAATCACGATGTCCGCGGCCGGCGCGGTAGGCCGGCTCGCGCGGCGGATGCGGCAGATAGCGGTCGATGAGATCCCAGTCGGGATCCACCAGCAATGTGGTCGTGTAATAGAGGATGTTGCGCGTGCGCCAGATGCATGAGCCGCCGAGCTTGCGGTCGCCGAGGGCCAGATCGCTGGTGCCGGCCTGCCGGACCGGCGGTGCGCCGCAGGCGGCCAGCGCGGACGCGATCGCCTCGCTGAGGACCGCGAACGCGCGCGTAATGCCTGATAGGCCCGGCCACGGCAAGACGATCGAACACACGACGTTGCCGGGATCCAGCACCACGGCGCAGCCGCCGCCCCGGCGGCGCAGCAGCGGCACCTGGTCACGCGCCAGCAGCTCCGGCCGGGTCTCGACCCACGGGTCGCCACCGCGGCCGATCACCGCCGCCACGTTCGGGTGCGGGTAGGCGGCCAGTTGCGGGCGGCCGGCGGCGCAGGCGGCCTCGATCAAGCCGCGGTCCAGGTCCCAGACGCCGGCGCCGGGATCGCCCGCGCCCCGGCGTCCAGTCACGGCTGCCGCGGCGGGTGGATGTGGATGGCGGTGCCCTGAGCAGCCTCGGCTGCCTCCATGAGAGCTTCCGACAAGGTCGGGTGGGGGTGGATCGTGGCCACCAGGTCCTCGATCGTCGCGCCCATCTCGATCGCCAGGGTGCCCTCGGCGATGAGCTCGCTCGCGTGGGGTCCGACGATGCCCATACCGAGGATCAGCTCGTCCTCGGGATCGCAAATGACTTTCACCAGGCCGGCGGTCCGATCCAGCGTGCGGGCGCGGCCCAGCGCCGACAGGGGGAAGCGGCCGACCTTGATCGGGATATTCTCAGCTGCCGCCTCGCGCTCGGTCAGTCCGGTCCAGGCGATCTCGGGATCGGTGTAGACGACCGCGGGGATGGCGCGGTTGTCGAACTCGGCCGGACGGCCGCAGATCACCTCGGCGGCGACCCTGGCTTCGCGGCTGGCCTTGTGGGCAAGCATAGGGCCGGCGGTCACGTCGCCGATCGCGAAGATGGCGGGGTCGTCGGTGCGGCATTCCCGGTCGGTGCGGATGAAGCCGTGCTCGCCGACCTTGACGCGCGTGTGCTCGAGCCCGAGGTCTTCGGTGTTGGGTCGCCGGCCGATGGCCACCAGCACCATGTCGAACTCGCGAGATACCGACTTGCCCGCGTGCTCGAGCTGCACGCGGAAGCGTCCGTCCGGCGTCTCGTTGATGGCGGTGACCTTGGTCTCGAGCATGACTTGATCCAGGCGATGGCTGACCGCGTCGACCATGACGTCCACCAGGTCGTGGTCCGCGCCGGCCAGTAGGCGCGGATTGAACTCGACGACCGAGACCCGCGAACCCAGTCCCTGGTACACCAGTCCCAGTTCGAGGCCGATGTAGCCGCCGCCGACCACCAGGAGCGTCGGCGGCACCTGCTGCAGTTGCAGGGCGTCGGCGCTGGACCAGACCTTCGGCGTGATACCGGACGGCAGGCGCGTCAGGCTGCTGCCCGTGGCGATGACGCAGTGCTCGTAGTCGATGCCCGCGACCTCGCCGCCTTCGATCTCGAGGCTGCGGCTGGAACTGAAACGGGCGCGGCCCTGGACGGTGGTCACGCCGCGCCGCTTGAGCAGCGAAGCGACGCCGTGGCTCAAGCCCTGCACGATCTTGCCGGTGTGGGCGCGCAGCTTGTCGAGGTCGAGGACCGGCGCGGCGAACGCGAGGCCGAAGTCGGCGGCCGCGAGCGCGTTCTCCTTCACCTCGACGGCGTGGATCAACGTCTTCGAGGGGATGCAGCCCTCGAGCAGGCAGGTGCCGCCGAAGCGCGGGCGCTCTTCGATCAGCACGACCTCTTTGCCCAGGTCGGCCAAGCGCAGCGCCGCGACGTAGCCGCCCGGACCGCTGCCGATGACCGCGACCTGAGTTTCCTGGCGCAGGCTTCCCATGACCATGTCGGCTCCTCTCAGGCCTCCAGCAGCAGAAGATTGGGGTCGGCGAGCTGCTTGATCAGCTCGCCCACGAAGCGGGCGGCGTCGGCGCCGTCGGCCAGGCGGTGGTCGAACGCCAGGGTCAACGGCAGGATCTTGCGGATCACGATCTGGCCGTTGCGCACCACCGGCTTTTCCTGGACCTTGCCCATGCCGAGGATCGCCGCTTCGGGGTAGTTGATCGTCGGCAGCATGGCGGTGCCGCCGAGCGGTCCGACGTTCGTAATGGTGAAGGTGCCGCCGCGCATGTCCTCGGCCGGCAGCTTGCCCTCGCGCGCCAGCGCGGCCTTGGCTGCGATCTCGGCGGAGATCTCGCGGATGCTCTTGCGATCGGTGTCGCGGATGACCGGCACAACGAGTCCGCGGCCGGTGTCTGCTGCGAATCCGATGTTGTAGTACTTCTTGTAGACGATTTCTTCCTTGAAGGGGTCGAGGCTGGTGTTGAACGCCGGCGCCGCGCGCAGGCCCGCCGTCACCGCCTTGATCACGAAGGACAGGAGCGTGAGGTTGCCGATGCCGGGATCGTCGCGTCGCGCCTCTTTCTGCCGCTTGCGGAATTCCTCCCATTCGGTGACGTCGGCGTCGTCCATGTGCGCCACGTGCGGTACCAGCGCCATGCTGGTGACCATCTTGCGGGCGACCTTGCGCCGGATCGAGCGCAACGGCTCGATCTCGACCGGGCCGTCCCGCGAGAAATCGGGCAGCGGTTCCAATTCGAGGAACGGGATCGTGGCCGCGGCGTGCGCGGCGAACTCGGCAAAGGCCTGATCGTCGCGAATCGCCTTGGCCGCGACATGACCGGGCGGCATGGCAGCAACCGCCGCGGCAGCCGCGCCGCCGGCCACGGGGATCGCGGCGGCGCGGTCGCCGGCATGGAAGCGGCGCACGTCGTCCGGCGTGACCCGGCCGGCCGGGCCGGAGGCCGGCACCTGGTCGATATCGACGCCGAGTTCGCGCGCGAGCCGGCGCGTGGCCGGGGCCGCCGGGACAGGCCGACGGCGATCCGGGGAGCCGGCAGGCGCGGGCGACGGCTGTGTTGCCGCCGGCGTTGCCTCGCGGGCGGCTGCCGGCGCCGGCGGAACGCCGGCGGCGCGGGCGGCCGCCGGCGCGGCTTCCCCGGCCAGGCCGTCGTCGATCACCGCCACGACGGCGCCGACGTTAACGACGTCGCCCGCCTTGCCATGCAGCACCGCGACACGGCCGCCGCGGGGCGCAGGAATGGTGACCGCCGCTTTATCGGTCTCGACATCCAGCAAGGGCGCATCCTCGGCGATGGCCTGGCCGGCGGCGACGTGCCACTTCAGAATCTCGCCCTCGGCGATGCCCTCGCCCAGATCGGGCAGCTTGAACTCGAACACGGTTCCGCCTCCTAATAAGCGAGGGTTTCGCGCATGGCCCGCACGATGCGCGGGACGGGCGCGATGTAGTTCTTCTCGCGCCCGAAATAGGGCGTTACGACGTCGTAACCGGCCAGGCGTCTGACGGGCGCCTCCAAGTAGAGCAGCGCGTCGTCGTTGATCCGGGCGATGATCTCGCTGGCGACGGAGAAGCTGCGCGGCGCCTCCTGGACGATCACGCAGCGGCCGGTCTTGCGCACCGAGGCGCAGATCGTGGCGGAGTCGAGCGGACTGATGGTCAGCAGGTCGATGATTTCCAAGCTCGGTCCGTCCGCCGTCTTGATCTCTTCGGCGGCCTTCAGCAAGGGCCGCATCATCGCGCCCCAGCCGACGACCGTCAGATCGTCGCCGGCCTGGACTACGTGCGCTTGGCCGAGCGGTTGGACTTCCTCTGCTTCGGGCACCTCCTCGCGGAAGCTGCGGTAGCTGTGTTTTGGCTCCATGAAGATCACGGGGTCGGGGTCCCGGATCGCTGACAACAACAGCGCGCGGGCGTTGCGCGGCCCGCTGGGCATGACGACCTTGCCGCCGGGGACGTGCGCGTAGACGGCCTCGCGGCTCTCGCTGTGGTGCTCCAGTGCGCGCACGCCGCCGCCGTAGGGCATGCGCACGACGAGCGGGCACGTGTGCTGGCCTTGCGTGCGGCTGCGGTAGCGTGTGGCGTTGCCCTCCCACTGGTGAAACATCAGGTAGCTGAAGCCGGAGAACTGCATTTCCGCGACGGGCCGCAAACCAGCCAGCGCCATGCCGATCGCCGAGCCGAGGATCGCCGATTCGGCGAGCGGCGTGTCCATGACGCGCCCGGGACCGAATTGATCGAGCAGGCCGTCGGTCACCCGGAAGACGCCGCCGTCGACGCCGATGTCCTCGCCCAGGAGCACAACCTGCTCGTCCCGGGCCATCTCCTCGCGCAGCGCGAGGTTGATCGCCTGCACCATGGTGAGCTTAGGCATCGGCTTCCTCCTTGACGTGGGCCAAGAACTCCTGCCGCTGTTGGGCTAGGGCGGGGTGCATCGTGGCGAATACATGCTCGAAGGGACGATCGGGCGGCCAAGCTGCCGTCTCTTCGAAGGCTTTGACCGCGGTGTCGACCTCGGCGCGCAGTTCGGCGAGCAAGGCCTCTTCCTGCTTGTCGTTCCAGAGTTTCTTGCCGGTCAGGTATTGGCGGAACCGCAGCAGCGGCTCTTTTCGCCACCACTCCTGTTCCTGTGCCTCGTCGCGGTACTTGCGCGGATCGTCAGCCGTGGTGTGCATCATCAGGCGGTACGTGACGGCTTCGATGAAGGTCGGCCCCCCGCCGGCGCGGGCGCGCGCAAGCGCCTCGCTCACCGCGACATAGCAGGCGAGGGCATCGTTGCCGTCGATCTGCAGGCACGGCATGTCGTAGGCGATGCCTTTCTGGGCCAGCGTGCGGGAGTGCGTCTGCTTCTCCCGCGGCACGGAGATCGCCCATTGGTTGTTCTGGCTGATGAAAACGACCGGTGCCTGCCAGACCGCGGCGAAGTTCAGGCCTTCGTGGAAATCTCCCTCGCTCGTGGCACCGTCGCCCATGAAGCAGACGACAGCGGCGTCTTCGCCTCGATACTTGGCGGCGTAACCCAAGCCCGCAGCGTGCGGCACCTGGCTGCCGACAATGATGGTCAGGGGCAGCATGCGACGGCCTACCTCCGGCGGCAGCACGTTGCCTTCCTCCCAGCCGTTATGGAAATGCAGGGTGTTGACCATGGGTTCGCCGCGCATAAGGCGGCCGCCGAGTTCGCGGAACGAGCCGATAAACCAGTCGTCCGGCCGCATCGCCAGCGCCGCGGCAGTGCTCACCGCCTCCTGGCCGATACAGGGGCCGAAGGTGCCGATCCGGCCTTGCCGTTGCAGCTTCAGCATGCGCTGGTCGAGCTCGCGGGCACGTGACATGCCGCGGTAGAGGCGCAACAACTCGTCCGGCTCCAGCGCCGGCTCCAGCGCTGCGTCGACGCGGCCGTCTTCGTCGAGCACCTGTAGGGATTCGATCGTGAACTCGGCGAGGGTCTGCCTGGGCATAGGTCGGTCCTTTCCTGGCCGCGCGTCGACCGGCGGGGTGGGCTGGAAGTCGCAAACGGGCGGCCTGCCCTCTGGCGGAGCGGACCCGGCCGTTGCGCTACATGATAGGAAGATGAAAACGCGTCGCAAATCGCTGCCAGACGTGGGACTCTTGCCGTCGTCGAAACTCGATCTACTGTTTTAGGCCAGAGACCGTTCTCGGCGCGGCGGAAGGAATGCCATGTCGACCAGAGAATTGCAGCGGCGATTGATCGAGAATCTGCGCGAGTGGCAGAAGCTGGAACACGCGCAGATTTCGTTGATCGGCGGCGTCTTGGAGAAGACCAGTAACCCGGTGCTCGCGGTCGTTATGGAGATCATCCAGCGCGACAGCCAGATGCATCTGAAGGTGCAGCAGCTGTTGATCGACAGTCTCGAGTCGGAGGTCGTGACCGTCGACTCCGCGGCCGTCGAACCGGTCGCGCGGCAACTGGCGTCCCATCTCGCCATGGAAGAGGAGACGCTCCGCCTCGCCCGGGACAACCTGGCGGCGCTCGCCGACGGCGAGTTCCTGGTGCAAGAGTTCCTGCTCGACTTTCTCCGCCGCGACGAAGAGAAACACCGCGATCTGCTGCAGACCCTCGCGTCCTTCGGCGGTGTGCCGGGCGCCGACGTTTGATCACCGCCGCTCGTGCGGCACCATCCGATAGGAGGCCGACCTTGATCAGCGACCGTATGCATAAGGCTCTCAACGAACAGATTCAGGCCGAACTATTCTCGGCGTATCTCTACTTGTCGATGTCCGCCTATTTCCAAGACCAGGGTTTGGAGGGGATGGCGAACTGGATGACCGTGCAGTTCCGCGAAGAGCAGGAACACGCGCTCAAGTTCGTCCACTACCTCAACGAACGCGGCGCCCGCGTTGAGCTGGAGGCGCTGGGCAAACCCGCCAAGGAATGGGCGGCGCCGTTGGCTGCATTTGAGGCTGCGCTGGCTCACGAACGCATGATCTCCGGCCGCATCGACGACCTCGCCAATCTGGCAGTCGGGGAGAAGGATCACGCGACTCTGAACATGCTGCAGTGGTTCATCGCCGAGCAGGTTGAAGAGGAGGCGAGCGTCGACGCGATCGTCACGCGGTTGCGTCTGGTCGGCGATCGGGGATCGGGCCTGTTCATGATCGATCGCGAGATGGCGAAGCGAGCGCTTGCCGATTAGCAGCTCAAGGGCGGCCGCGATCGGCGTCCGCCGCGCGTTGGAGATTACGAGCCCCGCCGGACGGACGGGGCTCGCTCCGTTGCCGGGGATCCGACGGTGCCGCTGTCAACCCGGATCATTCGTGGGTGATCCGGGTCAGGGCGCCGACGGCTTGATTTTGAGACCTTTGCCGGAGAATCGAATTTCCGGCGCCATGTCCATCTCTTCCGCCTGCATCATGTTGGCGGCGTTGATGGTCCAGATCGACGTCCGGCCTTCGACTTCCATGGCGTTGCTGTGGATGACGTCGCCCGGCACGGTAAAGCTGAGGCGCATGTCCATCTCGCCGAGGTGGCTCATCAGCACGTTCATGTGCTCCCAGGATTCCTCCATCGCGGCCAGGTCGTCCGCCTCGGTCGCCTCCTGTTCTTCCTCGGCTTCTTCCTCGGCGCTTGCGGTGTCTGAAGTTTGTGCGCCCGGCACGGTCGCGCTCGTCAGCAAATAGTTGCCGTCGTCGGTCGCCACGATCCGCAGTACTTCCTGCTCGGTGCCGTCGGCGCTACTGTTCAAGACGTTGAGTGCGCTGGAAAGCTTGCTGACGTCGGGGAACGCGATCTTCAGCGTGAGGCTCACGCCGTTTTCGTCGTCGGTGTACTTGTGGTCGACCAACTCGACGCCGGCGTCTTGGCAAATCGTCTCGACCCGCTGACGGGTCATCTCTTTGAGCGATGGTGGACTGGCGCCGAGTTCCGTGCCGTCGGCCGTGCCGCTGCTGGCCTGAAGCTTCTCGAACGCGACGGCCACCTCGGCACTCATGGCGTAGGTGAGGGTGCAGGTGCCCGTGCCGTCCTTGTCGATCACGGTGTCCACGTGCATCTTCACGCAACCGGCGCTCAAGCCGAGAACCAGCGCCAGCACACCTAGTGATATCGTCCGCATGGTCTGTCCTTTCGAAAGGAATGCCATCGGCGACCGCGGCACCCGTCGCAGTCCGGCCGCTGGCCGGAATCTAACGCTTGCGGCAAGATATGTCTGTAGCAAACATGGTCTGGATCCCGACGACCAAACCCGCTCGGGCAGGCCGCTGACGCAAGGAGTCGACCCATGGCCGCCGATCTTCCCAGTTGCTTCAAGGCTTATGATATTCGCGGCCGGGTGCCGGACGAGGTGAACGCGGAACTCGCGTATCGGGTCGGGCTGGCCACCGCCGGTTTCCTGGGCGCCGGCAGCTTCTGTGTCGGCCGCGATTGCCGCCTCAGCAGCAACGATCTCGCCGCCGCGGTGATCCGCGGCGCCTGCGACGCGGGCTGTGACGTGGTGGACATCGGCTGCTGCGGCACCGAGATGGTGTATTGGACGGTCGCCCGCCGCGGTCTCGACGGCGGCGTCATGGTCACCGCCAGCCACAATCCCATGGATTACAACGGCATGAAGCTCGTGCGCGAGCAGGCCCGGCCGATCAGCGGCGATACCGGCCTGAACGAAATCGGCGGCATGGTGGCCGGGAATCGGCTCGTGCGCGCCGCCGCGCCGGGCGCCGTTGTGCGCGAGGACGTGCAGGCCGCATTCGTGGACGATCTGCTCCGTCTCGTCGATCCCGCCACGCTGGCGCCAGCGCGCATCGTGGCCAACGGCGGCAACGGCTGTGCGGGACCCGTCGTGCGCGCCTTTGCCGAGCGGCTCGCGGCCCAGTGGCATCACATCCACGCCGAGCCGGACGGCACGTTCCCTAACGGGATCCCCAACCCTCTGCTGCCCGAGAATCGAGCTGCCACCAGCGAGGCCGTGCGCCGTTACGGTGCTGATCTGGGCGTGGCCTGGGACGGCGATTTCGACCGCTGTTTCTTCTTCGACGCCGAGGGAGCGTTCGTCGAGGGCTATTACCTGGTCGGCTTGCTGGCGCGGGCGGCGCTGCGGCAAGCGCCTGGCGCGGTCATTGTCCACGACCCGCGGCTGACCTGGAACACGATCGAGGTCGTGACGGCGGCCGGCGGGGTGCCGGTCATGAACAAGACCGGCCACGCGTTCATGAAGGAGCGCATGCGCCGCGAAGACGCGGTCTACGGCGGCGAGATGTCCGCGCACCATTACTTCCGCAGTTTCGCGTACTGCGACAGCGGGATGCTGCCGTGGCTCTATGTCCTGCAAGAAATGGCCGCCACCGGCCAGTCGCTGGCCGCGCTGGTGGGCGCCATGCAGGCCGCGTACCCGGCGAGCGGGGAGATCAACCGCCGTTTGGCTGATCCCGCCGCGGCGATGGCGCGCGTCGAGGCGCGGTATGCGGGCAGCGCCCTGCGGTTGGACCGAACCGACGGTCTGTCTTGCGAATTCGCCGACTGGCGTTTCAACCTGCGGCAGAGCAATACCGAGCCGCTGCTGCGCTTGAACGTCGAGAGCCGCGCCGACCGCGAGTTGCTACAGGCCCGGACCCGCGACATTCTGAACCTCGTGGATGGGTGACGACCGCCGCCCGTCAACCGCGCTTGCCGTCGGCTTCGCCGGCGGCTTGGCGTTGGGCAACAAGCGTCTCGATCGTCGCCAGCCGGCGGATGAGCTGGGCCTGGCGTTCTTTCACCTGTTGGGGATCGAGGGCAGCGGTCGGCTCGGCCAATGCCGCGATCGCCGCGAGAGTTCGGCCGTGCGCGCGGTGCAAGGCGGGAAGGTCGGCGTCCGGCGGAATCGCACCGGTTTCCGGTTCGGCCGGTTCTGCCGCGACCGCGGACGCCGCCGCGGCGGCTGCGCTTCCGTCGCCCGCGTCCGCCGAAGTCAGACTGTACGGCTGCTGCGCCAGAACGCGATACGGCACGACCACGGTCTCACGCGATTCTGTCCGTAACGTGACGGCGCGCCAACCCAGGTCGGCCACGGTTCCGCGACGGCCGCCGACTTCTAACACGTCGCCCGCGCGGAGACGGCAGCCGGCTCGCATTAGCAGAGCGAGGACGAGATCGCGCAGCAGGGAGGCGGCGGCCCAGGCGACGGCAACGGCCACTACCAGTCCGAACAGACCCAATAAGCGTCCCGGCAACAGCCAGGTCCAGGGATCCAGTAGATTCGCCATGGCAGTCCCTCGTCATGGTGATCGGCAGCGGGCTCGATATCGACCGACCCTTCTTGATGTCCCCGGATCCGGCGTCGCGCGGCCGCCGGTGGGGCGTTGCGCAGCCAGCTTATCCGCGGCCTCGGCCGGTTGTCACCGGGAAATGGAAGGCGTCGTTGACTGGTGAACCGGATAGAATTTCTCGGTTGCACGCTGCGAAAAATTGTCGTATTCTCCCAGCGCATGGCAAAGGGTACGATGATCGTATTCGTTCCGAGTTGGAGGGAGGGAGAGAATGAATTTTTATAAGGCTTTGTTGATTGTCGCGTTGGCCGCCATCATGGCACCTGGGATAGCCAGTGCCACCCACCTCGTGCGCGTCGACGGGTTTGGCGACTGCGACGGGTGGTTCCTCGGCTTCCAGATCCACTTCCGGTCGACGGTCTTCGAGGTAAACGCCGAATACCTCGTCGAACTCGTCGATGGCGAAGATAATCTGCTCGAATCCTTCTCCTGGAGCGGCGTTCTCACCCGGCCTCCACTCGGCCCGCAGGCTCAGTTCTTCACGTATGTGGGGGAATGGACGGTTTTTGCGCCTGCCGGCAGCTATTTCGTCCGCGGCTGGGTCGCGTTCTCGGCTCCCTGGGAAGGCGGCGTGGACGAAGGGAGCCTCGGATTCGAGTCAGCGCTGGCTTGCGCGACCGTCGCGACCGAGGAGCAAACCTGGAGTGCCATCAAGGAGCTATTCCGCTAACCGGAACTGGCGCAACCATTAAATGGAATCGAAGCACGGGCGGGATCGAGCAGATTCCGCTCGTGTTTTTTCGTCTTCGCCACGTTAGAAAAATGACTAAATAATTCTTTACATGGGCCGATGATACCATTACCTTGTTCCCAAGCATCTGGCCGGGGCCGAACGTGATTCCAGACGGCTCAGGGCGAGGGCCACTGGAACGGCACCGGCCACCCATCTCGAGGCCGGGATCCTGGATGTCTCGACGGCTTTGGGCGAGAGCCGGCGTGAAGGGGGTCCCGGCCTTGACTTATTAACCCGGATTATTCATGAAGGACCGTCGCGAGAAAGTGGAAAATGCTTGCCAGGACGCGGGCTCGCAAGGATTGGCGAGGGAGGCGTACCCAAGGCGGTACGTTGACCGAGCCGATCCGAGAACGCGCGTCCTGGCAAGCATTTGGCCTTTCGTAGCCGGTCCTTCATGAATAATCCGGGTTAATCCGAATCAGCACTTGACCCACGTCAAAAAATGCCGGCGAAGTGCCCGTCGCTCATAAGGATGACAGAACCGTCGGGGCCGTCGAGCACGACGCGCCGCACCTTGACGAGCGGCTGGACCTCGGGGATATAGACCCGATCGAGATGAATAACGGCCGCGGGCGAGGAGAAATCCGCCGGCCCGACGACCCCGCCGAAATGGTCGCTGCGCCCGAACGCGATATGCAGGCCCAGCTTTTCGTCCAACAGGATGCTGCCGCAGGGGCGCAGACCGAAATCGCCGAGCACGCCGAGTCCAAGCTCGGCCAGGTTCGCGTACGCCGGTTCGCGAACGAAGTGCTCGCGCTCGGCTGCGACGAGCGGCCCATCGCCGCGCACGGCGCGGACGCGATTGCCGGCGATATCCAACAGCGCCACGTCCGGGCCGAGCTGGACTGGTAAGACCCCTTCGGTGCGGCTCGGATCGCCGGTGACCTCCCCCTCGTACGGCACGATGTAGGCCTCGCCGGAAGGCAGGTTCCCCGCCACCCCGTTGACCGGGAACAACCCCCCCGAAGCATGGCCGAGGCGATGGCGCAGGTCCAGGACCAGTTCGTGCGCGCCGGCCGCGGTTTCTGTCACGACCGTGCACGACACGGCTGCGTCGCACAGACCCTTGAGAAGCTGAACGCGGCGGTTGATCTCCCCATAGTCCAGCTTCAACGCCGGCAGCATGCTCGATAGAAACCCCGGCATGGTCGCGGCGCGGAACCCGCCGCCGCGAGCGGCGACTTTGAGCGGTGCCGTGGCTGACAGCTCGGTCGGCGCAAGAACGAGGGTATGGCCGGCGAAGAGATCGCCGAACGGAGTGAACGGGCGGCCGGCCAGTTCCGCGGTATGGTCGGGCACCCAGTCCGCGGCGCCGACCACCGCCGCGGGCGGCAGATCCGCGTTATTGCCGCCGACGTTGGGGTACCAGGCCAGCGTGACGCGATCAAGCCGGAGCGCTTCCCGCTCGGCGGCGAGCTTGGCAGCCCAGTCGGCGGCGAGGCGCCGGCGAGCCCGCCAGTCAGCGTGGTCGGTCCGGCGCGCGTCTGGCAGGTCGACCATGAGCAGGAGACCGCGATCGGCCGGTCCGGGCGCGAAGACGCGCGTGATCAGCTGGCGCAGGTCTGCGCGGGACAGGGTGTCGGGCATGGTTTCGTATCCGAGAAGTTGGACGGCGTGCTTGCCATCGTTGCACTGGTCTCGTGGGGCGTCTTGCCCTATGCTGGCACGCGGCGAACGCCGCCGCAAGCGAACGATAGCGCGCGATGGTGCCGCGGTGCCGGCGCAACCGGAGGCCCAGCGAGCGCCGTCGACGGTCGATCCAAATCGTTGGCCAGGACCAAGGATGGTTGTCCATGTCGGAAATCAGCAGGGAAAACAATCTCGCGCTCTTCATCGATTTCGACAATGTCGCGTTGGGCGCGCGCGACTCCCGCCAGCGTTTCGACGTGCGCCTGCTCATGCAGCGGGTGCTGGAAAAAGGCAAGATCGTGGTCAAGCGCGCCTATGCCGACTGGCATTTCTATAAAGAGCACATGACTCCGTTGCATGAAGCGGCTATCGAATTGATCGAAGTGCCGACGCCGAAGATCAGCGGCAAGAACAGCGCCGACATCCGGCTCGTGGTCGACGCCATCGACCTCTGCTACGCCAAGAGCCATATCGACACGTTCGTGATCGTCTCCGGCGATTCTGATTTTTCGCCCCTGGTCTCAAAGTTGCGCGAGAACGACAAGCGGGTCATCGGCATCGGCGTGCGGTCGAGTTCCAGCCATCTTCTGATCGCCAACTGCGACGAGTTCATCTTCTACGACGATATCTACCACTCCGCCGTCAACAAACTGACCGAAACGGTGTCGTCGGTCCCGCAGGACAAGCGCCGGCTCTTCGAGTTCCTGCTGCAGACCACTCAGAGCCTGCTGCAGGAAAGCCGCGGCGTGCTCTACTCGTCGCTCATCAAGGACACCATGAAGCGCAAGCAGCCGGAATTCAACGAGGCGAACTACGGCTACACGACCTTCGGCGAACTGCTCGAAGACGCGCGCGATCAGGGCCTGCTCGATGTCGAACGCGACAACCGGGCGGGCGGAACCCTCGTGGTGCTGGGCCTGGGCAAGGTCGAGGTCGGGCAGGAACTGCCGGTGGCCAGAGCGCCTCGCCGAGCCGGCCGCAGGCGCAGCCGCAAGAAGACGCGGCTTCCGGCAGGGGCGGGAACGTCCGCCGCCGCACCGGCTGGGAAGCCGGTAACAGCAGCGTCAGCGGCAGGTGAAAACGCCGCGGCCGAGCCGCCCGCGAAGGCGGAGGCCCGGACGGCTCAACCCTCGCCCACGCCGTCGGTGCCGCCGACCGAACCTGCCGCGCCGGCGAGGGGCGCCGAGACCGGGCGCCGCGCCGCCAGGCAAGCGAAACGGAAGGCCGCCAAACGAGCGACCAAGACGACTGCGGCGAAATCTCCGGACAAGGGTGGCGAGAAACCGGCGCCGAAGGCGGTGGAACCGCCCGCCGCCGCCGCCGCGAAGACCGCCAAGAAGAAGGCCAAGAAGAAGACCGCGAAGAAGACAAAAGCAACCGCCAAACCAGGCACGAAGACGCCGGGTTAACCTGGGTTAAAGCAGGGACCGACACGGTCGAACAATCACCCCGTGAGCCATTGTGGTGGAGTTGGGTGTGCGTACGGCACGTCCAATATTGGTCCCGTGCTTGGAGGATACCTGGATGACCCGCGCCGATGCTTGGTCAGAAATCGCCGATGTCCTGGCGCTGGAAAGCACGCTTGACAACCTTGGCGGCGATCCCGAACTACTGCGGGAACTGCTCCAGTTCTTCCTGGAAATCGCTCCCCAACAGCTCGACGAGCTGCAGGCCGTGGTCGCCGCCGGCGACACGGCGGCCGTCTCGCTGCAGGCTCACAGCATGAAGGGCGGCGCGGCCAATGTCGGCGCCGTCCAGATGGCGGCGACGGCCCGCGAGCTGGAAATGCTGGCGCGCGGCGGCAGCCTGACCGGCGCCGAAGCGCTCGCGGCCAGGCTGTGCACCGATTTCGCGAACCTGCAAGCCGTGCTGCCGCGCGTCGACTGGCAGGCTCTCATCGCTGGTTAATGCTCGTGATCGGCGGGCGCGGCCTCCGGCGCGACGGCGGCAACCGTCCGATCTACCAGGCCGGGGTCGTCCGCGCCAGCGGGAACGGTCCAGGCTGCCGCGACCGCCGCCAGGTCGACGACCAATTCTTCGGGCGGAACAACGACCGCCTCCAGCCGCGCATAACTGTCCTCGGCGCGTCCGGATCCCAGTTCGGCGGCGAGCAGGTACTGTTCACGCGCCTGCGCCAAATGACCGGTGCGCTCGAGGGCCGTCCCCAGGTTGTTGCGGATCACTGCCACGGTGGGGGCCAACTCAGCGGCACGCGCCAGCGGGCCGAGCGCCGCTGCGAACTGCTCCTGTTCAATGGAGATCAGGGCCAAGTTGTTGAGGGTCCAGGGATCGTCGGGCTGTAGGCGCAGCGCGCGCACGTAGGCAACGACGGCCTGGTCGGGGCGCTGGAGCTGATGGTAGGTGCGGCCCAGCACTCGCAACGCGTCGACGTGCTGGGGCGCGATGTCCAACGCTTGTTCGATGGCGGCCAGGGCGGCGTCCGGCGCGGCCAGCGCCAACTCCACGCGGGCCAGGTTGACCAGACTCTTCAGATGATCCGGCTGCAAGGCGAGCGCAGCCGTCAGAGCCTGACGCGCCGCCTCGTTCTGTCCGGCCTTCCATAGCGAAAGGCCGCGCATGTAGTGGCCCCAGGCGTTCGCCGGGTGGCGTTCGCAGTAGACCGCGAACATGTCTGCTGCTTCTTGGTAACGACCCGCAAAGTAGGTTTGTTCGGCGCTGGCGTAGGTCACGTAGAGGGCAACGTTCGGCAGGATCTCACGGACATCCGGAGTATGCCCGCTCGCGGCGGAAATTTCTGATGCGACCACGCCGGCGGGCTCCGTCCCGCCGGACGTCGTGGCCGGCGCCGGGTCCGCCGGCAGCGGGCTGATATACGCAGCCGGCGGCACGTCGAGCGGCGCATTCACGGCGATGGGTTCGTCGATTGGTTGCCTGGCGAAATAGATTCCCAGAAAGATACACACACCCAACACGAGCACGAAGACGACCCCGGCCTCGGCAAGTTTGAGCCGGCGGTCGCGGATCTCGGCGTCGGTGGGACGATCATTGGCGAGCTTCAGGTTGGACATCGTCGGCCTCCTCGATGTGCGCCTGCCGGCGCGGTGAGTTGACTGGTCGACCCTGTCGTGCAAGGGAAGAACCAGCGATCACGGGAGGCCTTCGATCATGTAAATTTAATTATAACAATTCTTTATAACGATTGACCGCGTCCGACATCGGTCCGCCTGTGTCCGGCCGGACACGCCCCTGACGTGTCCGAGCGGACACGCTTGCGACGATGCGGGATCGCCGCTGCGCGGCGAAGTCAACGCTTCAGCCCGTGCCGGCGCATGATCTTCAGCAAGGAACTGTGGTCGGCCAGGCCGAGGTCGGCCGCAGTGCTGGTGATCGCCCACTGGTTGCGTTCGAGCGCCGCCAGGATGATCGCCCGCTCGGCCGCGAGCTTCTGATCCTTGAGTGATCCGAGACCGGGACCGCAGCCGGCGACGACGGGCGCCGCTGCCGGCGTCGCGGCGGTGGCAGCCGACGCGTTTGCGCCGGCTCCCGGACCGATATCGGCCGGGACGGCGTCCAGGCCGATCACGTCGCCCGCAGCCGCGATGACCAACCGCTCGACCACATTGCGGAGTTCGCGCACGTTGTTGCGGCGCCAGTCGTGCGCCGCCAACCGCTCGCGCACCTGCGGCAACAGGGTCTTCGGTTTCTGGCCGAATCGTTCCGCGGTCTGCTGCAGGAAATGCTCTACCAGCAGCGGCACGTCGCGCAGCCGTTCGCGTAACGGGGGCACCCGCAGCACGTGGACATTCAGGCGGAACAGGAGGTCTTCGCGAAAACCGCCGCCGGCGACCGCGTGCTCGAGATCGCGGTTGGTCGCGGCCACGACCCGCACGTTCACCCTCAGTTCCCGCTGCCCGCCCAGGCGCGTGACGGCGCCGGTCTCCAGCACACGCAGGAGCTTGGCCTGGGATGCCGGCGGCAGGTCGCCGATCTCGTCCAGGAACAGCGTGCCGCGATCGGCGTTCTCGAACGCGCCGCGGCGGGTGCGGTCGGCGCCCGTGAACGCACCTTTCTCGTACCCGAACAGCTCGCTCTCGGCCAGGGTCTCGGGCAGCGCCGCGGCATTGACGGCGACGAACGGCTGGCGCGCGCGCGAGCCGCGATCGTGCAGTTGGCGAGCGACCAACTCCTTGCCGGTGCCGCTCTCGCCCAGGATCAACACGGGACTTGGGATCGCCGCGAGCCGGTCGATCTCCGCCCGCAGGTCCCGCATCGCGCTGCTCTCGCCGAGCAGGGGAGAATCCTGCCCCGCGGCGCGGCGCAACTGGCGCACCTCCTGGCGCAGGCGGGTCCACTGCACCGCGTTACCGATCTCTTGCACCACGCGCTCCAACGGTTCGTCCTTGGCCAGGAAGGTGTACGCGCCCAGCTTCACGGCACGCACGCAGCGGTCGAAACTGCCGGTGCCGGTGTAGACGATCACCGGTGTCGTGTCGCCCCGTCGTTTCAGTTCGGTCAAGACCTGGAACCCGTCGAGATCGGGCATTTCCAGGTCGAGAATCACGCAGTCGACAGGCTCGCTGGCGAGGATCTCGAGCGCGGCGCGGCCGCCTGCTGCGGTCACGGTGGTGTGGCCGCCGAGGCGCTGTAGGTCGTAGGCGTACTGCTCACGCATGGCGGCGATATCGTCGACGATCAAGACCACGCTCATGCCTCGGACTCCGCGGCGGGGAAGGTAACGGTCACGGTGGTGCCGGCGCTCGGCCGGCTCTCGATGTGCAGGCGGCCTCCGGCGTCGCCGGCGAGCCGGCGCACGATACTCAGTCCCAGACCCGTGCCGCCTGTTTTCGTGGTGAAGAAATCCTGGCTGATTCTTGCGAGGACCTCGGCGGTCATGCCGATGCCGTTGTCGCGCACGGTCAGAACACAGCGAGGACCGAGGTCGGGATCCTCGCCGCGGGTCACTGCGACGGCGATCGCGCCGCCTGCGGCGCCGAGCGCCTCGCGGGCGTTGCGCAGGAGATTGTCGAGGATGCGGCGCAAGGCCACCGGATCGGCCATGATCGCCGGTGCGTCGGGCGCGGCGGCAACCGTGGCCGCGGGAACGCCCAGCGCAGCCTCGCGCGCGATCGCGCCGAGATCGCACCGCCGGCGGTTGCTCTCGGGCGCGAGGCGGGCGTAGCGTCCCGCAAGTTCCTCCAGATAGGCGAGGCTGCCGTCGAGCGTCTGCTGGCGGTCGGTGAAGATCGCGGCGAGCTGCGCCGGTTGGGCTGCGGCCGCCTCGCGCAGATGGCGCAGCACATTGCGCACCGGGGTCAGGCCGTTGCGCAGGTCGTGATTCACCTGGCGAGCGATGTCGCCGAGCGTCGCCCGGTGCTCAGCTTCGGCGAGCCGCCGGGCATCCTCGCGCAGCCGTCCGACCATCGTCGCCAGGACCCGCGAGAGTTGGCCGACTTCATCCCGCCGGGCGTTCCCCAGATCAGCCGCCGGATCGTCGAGATCAACGCGCGCGGCCAACCGGGCGAGATCCTGCAGCGGACGCGACAGCCGGGCGCTGAGCCAGATCGCCAGACCGAAAGCGCCGCCCAGCGCGGCCGCGAGCGCCAGCGCGAGGGTCAGATCCAGCTCGCGCAACGTCCGGCGCAAAGGGTCCGTGCTGATGTGCGCCATCAGCGTGGCATCGTTCAACGCGCCGGCGGCGATCAACGGTACGGTCTCCGCGCGTACCAGGTAGCCGGCGCGAGCCAGTTCGGCGGCCAGTAATTCACGGTTGCTCCAGTCGGCGACCAACGGCAGGCGGTTCTGGTGCCAGGCGGCGGCGGCTTCCGGTCCGCTTGCGGTGATCAATGACAACGACGCCTGATCCGCCGCGAGGTCCGCCAGGCTGACGCCGGTCACCAATTCGCCGCCGATCAGATGGAGGGTCCGTCCTGCCATGACCAGCGGTTGCAGGACAACCAGCGCCAAGACTTCGCCCTCGGGCATTCGCACGCGGGCCAGAGCCAGGTTGCTCGTCAGAGGCAGGGGTCGCGGCCAGGCGGCGCCGCCGAGCAGCGGCGCCAGCGCGGGATCGCGGCGGCCGAACTCGTTGCGGTAGTGACCCGAGCTGAGGATCGTGCCGTCGGCGTCCTGCAGTTGGAGCACTTGCAAACCGCCCAGTTGCATGGCGCTGCCGGCGGCTTCACGCAGGTACGGCAGCAGATCCTGGCGATCGCCGACGATGGCCAGGCGCAGCTGGTTGTCGTCGCGCATCGCCTCGGCGATGCCGCGGAGCGTCGCCGCAACGCGATGACCGCTGCGGTGCAAACTCGAGAAGGCCGCGTCGAGCTGGACGGTGGCGCGATGCGTGAATTCACGCTCGTACTGGGCGGCGATGCGATGGCGGAGGACCCAGCTCAGACCGACCAGCGGCACGACGATCAACAGGACCGCGGACAAGAAGATGCGCCAGCGCGTGCTCACGGGGCCGCCTCCGGTCTGGCGCGTCCGAGACCGCCGACCAGCGGCGTGCCGTCGCGAGCGAGGTTCAGTCCGGCGAGCGGTGCGCTCCAGACGAGTTGGGCGCGGGTCGCCGCGAGCGGGATCAGCCAGCCGTCCCGGCGGAGCGAGGCCGCGAGCCGGCAAGGGTCGAATTCCTCGGCTGCGTTCGGCGACAGCCAAGGGACCTCTGCCAGCAAGGCGCCCAGCGTCAAACAAGCTGTCGGGTAATCGGCGTCCAAGCGTGTGATGTAGCCGGCCGCTTGTCCGGTCTGTAGAACGCCTGCCAACTCCGGCGCGGTTACTGCCTGCAGGGAGAAGCCGGTCGTCTGAAAGGCCAGGACCCGCTCGGCGAGGGCCCGCGCATCCGGATCGGATGCGAGGAACACCAGCTGCCGTTGACCCACCGCCTGGAGCACCGGGTCGGGGTCCAGTAGATTTCGCACAGCGTCGGCCTCCGGCTCCGGGATGATGCACGGTGCCGGGTCGCAATCGCGGAGAAACAGCGAGTGCCAGGGACGGCTGTCGGCCGGCGTGACCAGATCGTACAACGGCCCGGTCGCCACCGGTGCGGTCAAGTCGCTGCCGGGAGGGACGGCCAGCAGATAGAGACGATCCCAGGGCAGCGGCGCCGATTGCACGGCGGCCAGCTGGGCATAGTACGCGGCTGCTCGGCGGTCGCGGATCAGCGCGAGATCGATGCCGGCGCCCAGCAGATCGCGCGGGTCGCGTTCGGGCATGACCCGGAAGGTCAAACTGGTCCATACGGGCCGTTCCGGATGATGCTGATTCGGGCGGCAGCCAAGATCGGGCAAGGGACGGTCCGTATCCTGCGCCAATCGGCAGGGACCGCTGCCGACCGGCCAGAGCCAACCCGGGCGCTTGGCCGCCACCGCCAGATCCCGGTGCGCCAGTAGCGACGGCAGGTCGTTCAGCGGCGCGGCGGTGCGAATCTCCAGTGTTTGCCGATCGAGTGCTTGCAGACCTTCGTCTTGGAGGTCGAACCAGCGGCCGGCAAACGGCTCGCCGGCGCGGTCGGTCAGCGCTCGATTTCGCCGCCAGGCCGCGATCACGCTGTCGGCGGTGACCGGCGTGCCGTCCCAGAACACCGCATCGTCGCGCAGGTGCAACCGCCAGCGCCGGCCGGCGTCCAGTCGCCGCCAGCGCAACGCGAGTCCGGGTTCGAGCTCGCCGTCGCACGCCACCCGGGTCAGCGTTTCGTAGAGATTGGCGAACAACACGCGCTCGGCATCGTTGGTCGGGCGCGGGGCGCGCGCGGGGTCGACGTCGCCGGCGACGGCGATCACGATATTGCCGCCTCGCTGCGGCTCGCCGCTCAGAATCCGGCACACGTCGTCCGGCGTGACGGCTCGGGGATCGGCCGTGCCGCCACCCGGCAGCAGGTCCGCATCCGTGCCGGTCGGCGGCCGTCTGCCGCAGGACGCCAGCAACGCCGCCAACACAACGGCCAGCACGGCGGCCGAGATTCCCGCACCGGTGCGGGCGCGAAGACACAGGTGACAGTTTCGATCCATGCCTGTAGGCTACTGCGCGTAAGGAGCGCCGTCAAAGAGGAACGCCGTGCTCCTGGGGCGGGGCGTGTTTGTTGTCGGTCCCGCCGGTTCGTCGGACGCCACCCGGACCGGGAAGTTGCTCGAGCCATGCCGACCAGGTTTGTTCTCCCCTATTGTTTCTTCGCCTTAGCGCTCGCGGGATGGCCGCCGCAAGCCGCAGCCTTGGTCCCCGCCGAGCTCTACGACCTGCGCACCTGCGGAATCGGCAGTTTGTCGCCCGACGGGCGGCTGCTGATCTACACCGTCGGCCAGTACGACCGCGAAGCCGGCCGCGTCCTGGAAACGGTGCACCTGCGCGATTTGGAGACCGGCACCCGGCAGGTGCTTTTTACCCCGGACGACCGAGCCGGCGGGTTTGCCTTCGCGCCCGACGGGACGACCGTGGCGTTCACGCGCAACTCGGAGCAAGGGACCGAGGTCTGGCTCATGCAAGCCGACGGAACCAACCGCCGCCGCGTCGCAGGGCCCGGTCGTTTCGGCGCGCTGGTCTGGGCGCCGGCCGGTGACAGGCTCGCGCACATCGTCGACGACCGCGACCCCGCTTACGAGGGCGTGCCGGGTCTCGTGACGGTGGCCGATGATATCGGCTGGCGCCATCTGGCGGTCGGCGAACGCGAAGGCGTGTTGCGGCAGCTCCACATACTCGATCTGACAACCGGCGAAGACCAGGCGTTGCCAATGCCGCAGCTCGATGCGCGGGGCCTGGCCTGGTCGCCGGACGGGTCCCGACTGGTTGTCAGCGCCAAACATCAGCGTGATCTGGGCCGCACGCTGCGCACGGAACTGTATATCGTATCCGCTAACCAGGACGCGCAAACGGTGCGTTTGACCGACAATCCAGGTCCCGACGAAAATCCGATCTGGCTCGCCGACGGAACAATCGCCAGTCGCAGCCACCCCGACAGCCTGTATGAGAGCAACCCGGCCAGCATTGTTGTCCGCGAGGCGGCGAGCGGAAGGGAAGTTGCTCATTACGCGCAAGACTTCGATAACAGCGTCTGGGCCGTCTGGCACCACGACGGCGCCTTCTATTTCCGCGGCGCGTGGCGCGGCAGCGTCGCCTTGCTCCGCGCCGAGGGCCAACGCGGCCGGCTGCTGGGCGAACACGGCTGGAATGCGTGGGACGTCCGGTTCGGTGGAGGCCGGGCCGTGTTGTGGGCCAGCAGCCAGACGTGTCCCGGCGCGTTGTTCAGCTTGGACCTGCGCAGCGGCAAACGCACGCTGCTGTTGGACCCCAACGACCGCTGGACGCAGCGCGCGGGCCTGGTGGAGCCGGAACGATTCGAGATCACGGTCGGAGGTCGGGTGATCGAGGGTTGGGTCTTCCTGCCCGAGAGTTACGAACCGGGTCAAGGGTTGCCGACGGTGCTGGCGATCCACGGCGGCCCGCAGTGGATGTACGGGGGTTCCTTCCTGCCCGAGTTCCACGTACTGCCTGCGTTCGGCTACGTGGTTCTGACCGCCAATCCGACGGGCTCGACGGGCTACGGCCGTGCCCATATGCTGGACGTTCGCGGCGATTGGAACGGCCGCCCCGCGCGCGAATTGATGGCCGTGGTCGACCACGCGGTGGCGGCCGGCTGGAGTGATCCCGATCTGTTGGCCGTGATGGGCGGCAGCTACGGCGGGTATCTGGCCGCGGCGCTGACGGCTAAGACCGATCGTTTTCGAGCCGCGGCCTGCGATCGTATGTATCCGCATCTGGAGGCCTTCTGGGGGTCCACGGACGAGAAGTGGTTTCCCGAGTGGGAGTTCGGCGGTCGGCCGTTCGATCCCGAAGCCAAAGAGATCTACCGTCGCAACGACCTCTTCCGGATGGTCGATCGTGTGCGAACGCCGACGTTGATCAGCCACGGTTTGCGCGACTACCGATGTCCGCAGGACGGGTCTGTCATCTGGTATTCGGCGTTGCGATCGCAGGGCGTGCCCGCGCGCTTGTTGCGCTTCCATCGCGAGGGTCACGGCATTCGCGACCGCCGCAGCCAGGTCTTCTACCTCGAGCAGCTGCTGGCCTGGTTTGAGCGATGGGTCCTGGTGCCCCAGTCGCCCTAGTCCGGAAGTTCATGGCGGACCGGCTGCGACAAATCACTAGGTGTGCCGGCAAGCGGCCCGGCGCAGTGTCGATGGAACTGAAAATCGAGATGCGGAGTTTTCTAATCCGATTATATTGACCTCTTGAGTCAAGTATGGCGTGGTTGCGCCGCGAAGCCGACGAAAGGACACGCGATGCAGGAGCCCAAGATCGCCGACAAGAAGCCCGCGGTCCTGGAATTGGCCGCCGGTACCTACTGGTACTGTGCTTGCGGCCAATCCGCCAACCAACCCTTCTGCGACGGTTCGCACAAGGGTACTCCATTTCGACCCCTGCAGGTGGACCTCGCCGAACCTGGCAAGATCGCGTTCTGCCAGTGTAAACGCAGCGGGCGCCAGCCTCGGTGCGACGGCACCCACCGCAACCTTTAGAGAGGAAGACTGAATCATGCGCAAGACCACCATCGTGACGGCCGTACTGTTGTTGACCGTGGCGGCGGCGGCCCAGGCGGCGACGTACAAGATCGACCCATCCCACAGCGCCGTGTCCTTCAAGGTCCGACACCTGATGATCAGCACCGTGCGCGGGTCGTTCGACGAATTCTCCGGATCCTTCACCTACATCAAGGACAACCCGGCGCCGTGGCAGGTCGCCGCCGAGATCCAGACCGCCTCGGTCAACACCAACGACAGCAAACGCGACGACCACCTGCGGACGGCGGACTTCTTCGACGTCGAGAAACACCCGACGATGACCTTCCGTTCGACCAAGGTCACCGGCCAGGGAGAGCGCTTCAAGCTGCACGGCGACCTCACGCTCCTCGGAGTGACCAAACCCGTCGTGCTCGATCTCGAGATCACTGGCGAAACCGTCGACCCGTGGGGCAATCACCGCGTCGGTTTCTCGGCTACCGGTAAGCTCGATCGCAAGGAATGGGGCATGACCTGGTCCAGAGCGCTCGATACGGGCGGCGTGATGGTCGGCGACGAGGTCGGCATCGAGCTGGAGATCCAGGGTATCCAGGAGTCCTGAGCGATCCTGGTGCGCGCGGGGAAATCCCGCATCGGCCGTAACGCGGGCGGCCGCGACCAACGCGTGGTCGCGGCCGCCGATTTTACTTCTGTTCTTTTTGCCGGGCAGGTCGCTCGACTCCGAGGCGGGTCAACGCACCATCACGACCCTGCCGTTCAACTGGACATCGCCGGTCTGGGCGCGCACCAGATAGACGCCCGAGGCCGCCTGACGTCCCCGGTCATCGCGGCCATCCCAGACCACCAGCTGCTGATCGCCGTCGACCCGACCCTGGTATAGTTCGCGCACGAGTTGGCCGCGTGCATTGTAGATCTTGATCGTCAGCTCCCCGCCTTGGGGCAGCGAGAGCTGCAGTTCGGTGCGGTCGCTTCCCTGCCCGATCACCAGCAGCCGCGGCTGGCCGATCACGACGCCGTCGGCGGCGGTCACGGTGGTCGCCGTGAAGCTGCGGGTCTCGCCCAGGAGCCCCCATTCCTCGTTGTCGGCGGCAAAGGCCCGCCACCAGTACGATCCGTTCGCGAGGGCGGGCGCTTGCCAGGAGGTCTGACCGCTACCGCCGGCGGGGACGGCGTGGACCGCGGCGACCACGTGCGTCAGCAGAGGATCGCTGTACACGCGGAAGCCGTAGGTGACCGGATCACCCTCCGGGTCGCTCACATTGGCTACGGTCAGCGTGACCGGATTCTGCACGACGGCGCCGTCGGCCGGCGTGACGAGCGCGGGCGGGGGCGGCGGCTGGTTCGGCCCGCCGGCGCCCAGCAACGTGACGTCGTCGATGTACCAGCCGTCTGCGGTCACGTACCAGTCGGTGTACAACAAAAAGCGCAAGCTCAGATCCTGGTCTTCGAATTGATCGAGGTCCAGCGTGACCTGTTGCCAGGTTGTTTGCTGGCCGGTGTAGCTGGCCACCGTTTGCCAGCTGCCGCCGTCGGCGGAGACCTGGACCCGGCCGAAGTCGTAATCGGTCTCGAGGGCGTAGCGATGCCAAAACGCGAGCTTGCCGGCGCGGTAGGTGCCGTTGAGCGTCGCGGTGGCGTTCCAGTTATTGCTGTAGTTGCCGCCCGGCGAGTCAGTCAGCGCGTAGGGCGGGGAATACGCCGTGGTCGTCAACCCCCATTGATTGGTCAGGGTCCAGTTGCCGGTACCGGCGGAGAAACTATCGAAGAAGACCGCGTTGGGTTCGCCGACCATGAACCTGAGCGGATGGGCGATGGTCCCGCCCGCCGTCGCGCAGGCGACCGTGACGGTGACCTGGTGTCCGGTGGGACACGCGGCATCCACCGTGAAGGCAAACGGCGGATCCAGCAGGTACTGCTGCCGCGGGGCGAGCGTGCCGATGCTGCGGGCGGCGTCGCTGAACTGGACGTAGGGGTCGTCACAGGTCAGCGTGAGCTGCGTTCCGATCAGGCTTTCGGTCACGCCGTGATTTGTGATCTGGAAGCGCAGGCGGCCCGCGTCCCCGGGCTCCAGCAGGCCGTCGTCCGCGTCGGTGGCCACGGCCTGATCGACATCGGCGAAGGCGCCGGCGGCCATCATCAGGTAGAGCATGGGCCAGAGATTTTCCTGGAAGAGCGCGTCGCGCCTGGAGAAAGGCGGCCAGAAACCGTCGCTGGCGCTGCCCATCTCGTTGCTGAAGGCATAGATCTTCGTGTGGGAGTCGGTCGCTCCGTAGAACCAGTCGAAGGACCCGCCGTTGACCGTGTAGAGCAGTTCACCCGGGGTGCCCACGGCGTATCCGTTGTACTGGGCCATGATTTGACCCATGGACGAGAACGTCGCCGCGTCCGGCGTCGGCGTTGTCGTGTAGCCCCACGGATACAGCGTCAAATTGCTGTACGTGTGCAGGTCTTGGGCCGTGACGAACTGCCGGCTGTCAACCAGGTTCATGATCGCCTGCGTCTCGGGTTCGCTGCCCGGGGAGGGGCCGCGATAGGTGTCGCTCGCAGGGTTGGTGCTGCTGCCGCTGCCGTACCATTCGTACGGGAAGTTGCGGTTGAGGTCGACTCCGTACGTGCCGCCGCCGTTGTTGCGGCGGTTCTTGCGCCATGAGCCGCCGCCGTTGGGGTCGGTCAGTTCGTTGTAGACCACGCCGTCTGGATTGACGATCGAGACCAGATACAGCTCACGGTTGTCCATCAGCCAGGTGACCGTCGGATCGATGCCGTAGTTGCGGCAAAGATGGTCGGCGAACATCAAGCCGAAATCGCCGGACATGATCTCCCGGGCGTGGATCATGGTCATCAGCAAGATCTCCGGCTTGTCGGGCTGCGCGATGTCGGCGTTGCCGGACAGGCGCACGCACCACACATTGCGCAGTTCGTGCGTCAAGCCCAGCGACCACTTGGCGCTGATGAGCTGGGGGTACTCGGTGCGCAGGCTGTCCAGGTAGGCGCTGTTCTCGGTGTACGTGTGCCAGCCGCCGAAATTGCCGTTCTTGTTCTGGATGCGCGACGCGTAGTGAGCCGCGAGGTCCTGGTGAACCGTCTCGAGCCGCAAACCGCTGGCGCGCAGAAGATCCAGGTCGGCCGGTGTGGCGACGATCTCGGCGCCCACACCCGGTTTGACCGACGCCACGTCCAGGTCCGGATACGCTTTCAAAAAAGCGACGCCGTCTCGGCCGTCGAACCAGATCCGCACCAGGGAGTGTTCACCGGCCGGCGCCAGCGCTGCGGTCAGCAAGAGCGACAACGCGAGCAGCGCTGTTACGGCAGAAGAAGGCGTAGCAGAACGCATGAGAGCCTCCCGATCGGAACGTGGACGACCATACGCCGAACGGCGTCAAGTCCATGCCGCTGACGCCGGTCGGGACAGCGCGCAGGGTTGTCATCATCAGCATGGTCCATTGTATCAGGATTTCACGTACATATCAAACGTACAAGAATCACATTATCGGGACAGACTGCTGCCGGCGTCGATCGGGCGGATCCGGTCAAAGATCCGGCCAAACGCAATTGCTGGCAATGACGATGCTGGACCAGTCTTCGAACGTGCCGCCGTCGGGTCCGTTGCCTTCGCCCCGCATGCCGCGCAGATCAGCGGCCGCGATCCAGCGGGCCTGGTGGGGTTCGGTCTGCGCACAGACAGTCGCCAGCACGTCGTCGTCACTGCCGGCTTCCGCCTTCAGCGCGACCTGATACACGACGCCGAGGTGGACGCTCGAGACGTCTTCCCGATCGCTGTTGATGAATCCGGCGGGGTCCAGAACGGCGTGTCCAGGATCCAGCCCGGTCTCCTCGACGAGCTCGCGCAGCGCGGTCGCGCGCACCAGACCGAGCGCCTGGGCGCTGCGATCTCCGCGGTCCAGCGGTTCGATGTGGCCGCCGAAGCCGACAGACCACAGACCGCCGAGCCTGCGCTCGGTATGTTTCGCGCGCCGCTGGTAGACCAGCACGCGCCGTTCAGCGCGATCGCCGCGGGTCACCACGAGATAGGGAATGATCTGCTTGTAATGGGAGCATTTCTCCATGTACTCGCGTTCGGCGAAGAACAGATGCGGGGAGAGCGCGTCGAGGTCGACAGCGCCGGCCGGTAGAAATCCTTGCGGGCTGAGGCCGGGAAACAAATAGCGGCGGTCGATGACGAGGATGCTGCGCAATTTCGACTCCTTTAGTCGCCGGTCGGTATGACTTGCGCCGACAAGGTAACACCCGGCGCACGTCGCTGCGCATAGAAAAATCTTGACAAAATCTGGACAATTGTTAGCTTGATCCCATGGCAACCAGGTCAAACAGAATCGATGATGGACATCCCATCAGCGTCGTGGTCCGGCGGACGGGCCTGACCCAGGACATTCTGCGAGCGTGGGAGAAGCGTTATAAAGCGATCGTACCGCGCCGCACACCGACCGGCAGGCGGCTCTACAGCGAGGATCAGGTGCAGAAGCTGCGGCTGCTGAAGCAGCTCGTGCAGGGCGGGCGGCGCATCAGCGACGTCGCCGAACTGGACTTGGGATCGTTGCAACGTCTCGCCGACGAGGATGCTAGCGAGGCGGTCCTGCCGGCGGTCCTGACACCTCGGCGCGAAACGAGGGGTTTTCTTGCCGCAAGCCTCGAAGCGATTGATCGACTGGACCGACCGGCGCTGGAGCAGGCTCTCGACACCGCCTCGGTGGCGCTCAGCCGCCCGCGGTTGCGCAGCGAAGTGCTGGTCCCGCTGATCCAGGAAGTGGGGCGCCGTTGGCAGGACGGCCACTGGCGCATCGTGCATGAGCACTTGGCCACCGCGGTTTTACGGTCGTTCCTGTGGGCGATGTGGCGGCGTGCGGAACCCGGCGCTGAAGGGGCCGCGATCGTGGTCGCGACGCCGGCCGGCCAACACCATGAGCTTGGCGCGTTGCTGGTTGCCGGGATCGTCGCCGATCTCGGCTGGCGCGTCGTCTACCTGGGATGTGATTTGCCCGCGGAAGAGATTGCGGCCGCGGCCGCGGCGAGCCGCGTTCAGGCCGTCCTTTTGAGCGTGGTCTATCCGCTACATGATCCGCGCTTGACCGAGGAGATTCGTCGCCTGCGCCAACTCGTAGGACCGTACTTGCCGCTCGTGGCGGGCGGCCGCGCCGCGTTCAATAGCCGAGACGAAATGAAAGCCTCTGGCGTGACGGTCGCCGAAGACCTCGAAGACCTGGGGCCGATCCTCGAGTCATTCCGTAAATAGAGTTTTCCGCAGTGCCTGGAACGCGACCTTCCTGGCCGGGCCGGAGATCAGATCGGTATTATGGAGATCTTGGACGTGTATGTCGTGTATTAAACATGGTATTTCTATAGACAGTTATCTCGAATGAAGTCAACGCCACGCTCGACAGAGCGGAAAGGTCCCGATCGGTTGCCGACAAACGGAGGATGTCGGAGTCGGTCAACGGAGAAATTAAAAAAATACGTACAATACGAAATGCTTGATTGACAATACTTATGTCGGTCGTCTATGCTTGTTGCGGTATTTAACAACGTCGTAGACGAGCAACCAAGTGCTTGCGGGCAGTTGGAGGGAGGATGGTGTATACCATGCGTAAAGCGTACAACAGACCCGAGATGCGCGCCGAAACATTGACCATGGGTGTTTTCGGAGACTACGGGAACGACAACAACGGTGGCGGCGGCAGCGGCGGCGGCGGCGGCGGTGGCCAGAACGGCCCCATCGGTTGGTTCTTCCCACTATTCGGAATTTGCTGCGGCGGCGGCGGCTGCTAGTCGCCCGCGACAGTTTTCACTCGTATCTGATGGTGCGGCGGCGGCCCTGGCGGCTGCCGCCGCGGGTTATTACTCCGCCAACGGATCGACACCGGGCCTATCGGCTCTGCCCGGCCCGCCTGTGCCCGCGGGCGCCGGCGCAGAGGCTAGGCGCCGCGCCGCGCGGATCTCCCGTTTCCTGCCAAACCAGTCCTGGACAACGCCGGCACCAGGCGCGCAGGTCGCAGCCGGCGCAGGCCGGCATGTCGTCGGCGGTGAGCGCGCGGATTTCCTGCAGGTACGGGTCCGGATGGTCGTGCCAGATGTCCCGCAGGCTGCGCTCGCGCAGGTTACCCACCGACCGCGGCCACATGATGCACGGGTAGACCTCTCCTTGCGGGGAGACGCCGGCGACCGATCGCCCGGCCTTGCATACTAGCAGGGCTCCGCCGCGGACATCCTCGCCGGGAATCAGACCCGCGCCAAGCAGCGCGGGGTCCAGGGCGGCCAGATCGTCTTCGTCCAGGGCCAGCCGCTGGGGCTCGCGGTCGCCGCTGCGGCGGGGCACGACGACCGGCGACGCTGAGAAACCGCAATCCAATTCGCGCGCGAGGGCGGCCATCGCCGCCAATTCCCCGGCGTTAGCACGCAGCACCGTGGCTTTCAGGGTGACGCGCAAACCGCGCCGGCGCACTCGCCGCACGGCCTCTTTGATTCGCTCCAGCGCACCGTCGACCTGCATCATGTCGTCATTGACCGCAGACGTCGCGCCCAGGAGCGATAGTTCCACCGCGAAGACTTTGTGATGTGCCAATTCGTCCGCGGCGTCGTCGTCGAGTGTCAAGCCGCTGGTCAGCACCGTCACGAAGAAGCGGTGCCGGCGCGCGTGGGCCAGGATGGCCGGTAGATCGCGCCGCGCCAAAGGCTCGCCGCCGGTCAGCAGCAAATGGAAGACGCCTTCGTTCCTCGCCTGATCGAGGATACGGCAAACGTCGCCGGTCGTCAGTTCGTCGGGCAGCGGTTCGTGGACGATATAGCAGTGCCGGCAACGGCAAGGACAGCGCGCGGTCAGTTCCACAATGAGCGCGTGGAGCTGATTGCGAGTCCAATAGGCGCGTTGCAGATCCTGCACCAGGTCGCTCATGGGTGAACGTCCGGCTCTGGCATCGGTTTGTTCTTGCGGCCCGCGCGATTCATGCGTCATCCGGACCGCCGGCCTGCCGGGAGGTCAAGGCAAAAACCGTTCCACGGCCGCCAGTTTGCGGGGTAAATACGTGTCGATCACGTAGTTGAGCCCGTGCTTGGCGAGCGCCTGCTGTTCGGCGCGCACCCCCATGCGGATCATTGTCTCCAGCGCTTGCTGCCAGGCCTTGTAATGCAGGATGAAGGGGTCGTTCTTCAGCGCGTCGCGGGCGCGTTTGATATCGACTTCTTTCAAGGGGTGAGTCGGCAGCTCGTAGTCGACAATGTCTTGCGGCGTGATGCCCAGAAGATGAGCCTGGGGGACGCAGAAGTACTCGTTCAAGTGGGCGGCGTTGCCCGAACCGACCTTCAGCGTGCGGTAGATATTGCTGTAGCCATAGGGATCGCCGTCGACGAAGACATAGACGGGCAGGCCTTTCAGATCGGCCAACCGGCGCACGAAGCGGCGGCAGGCGCGGGTCGGCACGCCGCCCATCGAGACCAGGATACAGTTGGCCTGCTTCCAATAGTTGTGCTTGACCAGGCGCTGGAACATGCCGGCGGTTTCGATGCACAGGATGAACTCGGCGTCCGTTTCGAACTGCAGGTCTTCGACCGAGGTGGGCACCGAGTAGGCGCCGCTGCCGAAGCGAGTGCAGTCGATGTGCAGCGGCTCGCCCGTCTCGGCGTCCTTGTCGATCACGACCAGGCGACCCGCCACGTCGCCGCCCTTTTCCTCGGGCACAAAACCCAGTTGTTCCCGATTGACGCCGAAGAACGCCTCGACGTCCTCCATCACGGTGTCGGACTCAGGCTGTTCCTTGAAGCGCGCCTCGGCCCAATTCTTCGACACATAGTAGGCCTCGCGCTTGGTGGCGATGTCGTTGGTTTCGACGAGTTCTTTGGCCAGGGCCATCATCTTGAGCGTCTGCGCGAACGTCTTGACGGTGCCGACGGTCAGCGCGCGCTCCTTGTTTTTGCCCTTGAGCTTGAAGTAACCCGTCCGCGGGTCGTAGCTCACGTTGGCGAGCGAACGCAACGGGAATTTCAGGCTGGGTTTCTTACCGGCGAGGATGCTCTGGTGGATCAGGCTCGCTTCGGCGCGGATCTTGCGCGCCACCGGCCGAAAAGACAGCCCCGCGGCGCGGTTCGTCCCGTCGGCGGCGGCAGCTCGGGGCGATGGTTCGCCGCCGGGCGCGCCGAAATGCAATTCAGCCTGGCGAGTCTCGCCGGTACGCCGTGCGACCTGCTTGCCGGTTGCGGATGTCGTTTTGCGCTTGGCCAAGGTTTCGTCCTTTAGCGCGGCGGCCGCCAGCGCGGCCGGCCGGTTAGATGTCCACGAGTTCGCCGTATTTCTGCTGCAGATAAGCGAGGAACGGCGCGGCGTCCAATTCGCGGCCGGTGACCTCGCGGCAGAGTTCGCCGGCCGTCAGGACGGCTCCGCGCGCGTGAATCCGTTCCCGCAACCATTGCCGGAGGGCGTCGGTTTGTCCTGCCGCGAGCTGGTCTTCGAGATCGACAAGGTCGCGCTGGGCGGTCTCCCAGAACATGGCGGCGTAGAGGTTGCCCAAGGCGTAAGTCGGAAAATACCCGAAACCACCGGTGCACCAATGGATGTCCTGCAAGGCTCCCGTGCGGTCGTCGCGGACGTCCAGGTCGAGGTAGGCGCGGGCTTTCTCCCGCCAGAGCGCCGGCACATCAGCGGCCTGCAAGTCACCGCCGATGAGGGCGCGCTCGATTTCGAAGCGCAGGATGATGTGCAGGTTATAGGCGACTTCGTCCGCTTCGATTCGAATCGGGGTGTGCGTGCGCTCATTGACCGCCCGGTAGAAATCGGCCGCAGTGAATCCTTCATACGCGGCGGGGAAAAGCTCTCGCAAGAGCGGCGCCAGCCACTCGCAGAAAGCGCGGCTGCGACCGACGAAGTTTTCCCACAGCTGCGACTGCGATTCGTGGATGCCCAGGCTCG
>Ga0334882_1000729_pt1 | contig 47148 bp, 34 predicted proteins | sample GraSluR1_MG_5_FD_207226 | JGI IMG/M metagenome (GOLD analysis project Ga0334882, IMG submission 207226) | Sludge microbial communities from methane-producing bioreactor in Wageningen University, Netherlands - Granular Sludge_15_04-R1 | ecosystem: Engineered > Bioreactor > Anaerobic >... | reverse complement strand
CGCTCTACCATCCCGATCACGCCGCAAGGCGGGTATCGGGAACGCCCCGTGCTAAAATTTTCAAACCATCATCCAGGGCGCTCTACCATCCCGATCACGCCGCAAGGCGGGTATCGGGAACGCCCCGTGCTAAAATTTTCAAACCATCATCCAGGGCGCTCTACCATCCCGATCACGCCGCAAGGCGGGTATCGGGAACGCCCCGGAAAAATCCACCGGTTGGCGGAGAAACACGGTGGACTATAGGGGGTTGGCGGCGGGACGCAAGTGAAATCTGTAGGAACTGCTTGCGTTTTGGGAGGGGAGCGGACAGAATGCCGGCCCGATTTTGAAACCAGTCAAGGATGGGAATGGCGATGGATACCAACAAGAAGGATGAGACCCAGAAGCCCGGGACCCCGGCGGCGGTGCCGGACGATGTCCAGCAGTTGACGCGATGGGCATCGGAATATGGCCGGCCGGCGCTGATCGGCCTGGGCTTGGCGGTGGTGATTTTGCTGGGCCTGACGATCTGGCGCAACCAGCAGGCGGAAAAGGCGCAGGCGGCGGTGCAGGCGCTGTTCGAGCCGCGGGCGCCGGAGGAGTTTCAGCAGATGGCCTTTGCCTCGCCGGATGCCCCCACGGCGCCATTGGCGCTGGCCACGGCGGCATCGGAATTTTACTCGCTGGGCCGTTACGACGAAGCGCTGTCGGCCTATCAGCGGTTTGTGTCGCAGTATTCGACCCACATGCTGGCGCCGGAGGCCGAGATGGGGGTGGCGGCGAGCCTGGAGGCGCTGGATGATTTTGTCGGCGCGGCGGAGCGCTACGAGGCTTTCATGGCCGCGCATCCGGGCAGTCCGCTGGTGGCCCAGGCGGTGATGGGCGCCGCGCGCTGCCGCGAACAGATCGGGCAGTACGAGGAGGCCCGGATGCTGTACGAGGACTACATCGCAGCGAATCCGGAAAGCACGTGGCTGCCGCAGATCGAATCGGGCCTGTTGTTCCTGGAGAAGGCCGAGCGGGCGCGGCAGGCCCAGGCGGCGGCCCCGGCCGCCGAGCCCGAGGTGGTCTTTGACCTGGGCGTCGATGAGGTGGTTTTGGAAGAAGTCGAAGGCGTCGAGCCGGAGGCGGATGCGATGGAGGAACCGGTCGAGGCGCCGATGGAGGGGGACGCCGCAGAAGAAGCGGAAGCGGCGCCGGCGGCAGAGGCGGTGGACGAGGTTCCCGCGGCAGACGTGGTCGGGGATTCCGACGCCAAGGAGTCGGAGGAAGCGGTCCAGGAGGAGACTCCGGAGGAATCGGCGGACGTGTCCGGATCGGAAGAGACTGCGGCGGGGGCGCCGCAGGAGGAGTAGCTCCTCTCGGCCGGCGCCGGCAAACCGCGCCGGGCATCTTCGTCGGGATGGTTTTTCGGCCATTCCCGCCCCGCCCAAGAAGGGATCAGGGCAGGCGCGGGGTTTCGGGGAACGGGCCGTTGAGTCCGGCCGCGAGTCCGCAGAGGAGGTCGGCGCCGGAGGTGTGCCCGAACGCGCAGACTGCCCGGACGTGGGCATCATCGGGGGAATGCAGGAGGCGCTGGATGGGGAGAGGGATGCGGCCTTGGGCGGCCATTTCGAGGAAGGCGTTGGAGACGGGGTTGTTTGCGCGAGCGTGACCGTGGATGGTTTTCGCGGTGGCGGGGCTGCGGCGCAGTCGGCAGGCGAGCATCCATCCGCAGAGAAAATCATCGCCGGAGGGGGTCAGGCCCTGGCCGCATCCACGCAGGAGGCGAACGCCCTGGGCGAGGCGTCCGCGCTGAATCATGGCGAGGGCGTTCCGGAAATAGTCATCCCGCGACTGCTGGAACGAGGATGCCGGTCGCGGGGGCTCCAGGAGGGAGACGAGGCTGTCGGGCGGGGCGTGGCGGCGCAGGGCGTGGACCAGGGTTTGGCGAAGGATTTCCCGGGAGGCACGGATGAGGCGGGGCATGGCGGAATGGTAGCGCGGGCCCGGAATGGGGCGGGGGATGATCAGGGATTGATTCGAGACCAGGGCATGCGGGTCGGGGACGACGACATTGAGGGGGCCGGGTCCCAGCGAGGGGGCGACGACGAAGATCATGCGTTGAGAGGCGTCGATCAGAAGCACGCTGCGCGGGAAGCGGGCATGCAGGCGATAGGGTCCGGGGCGGACACGGTCGCCAATGGACAGGGCGTTCATGGGGGTAGACTAGCGGATCCGTGGCCGACGGGAAAGCCGCGGGAGGGCTTGCGCCGGGGATGAAGTATGGCATAGTGGTGGAAATGAAGTTTCGCATGTTCAGGCACGGCATGGCCGCGGTGCTGGCGTTTGCCCTGTGGTCGCATCCGGCGGCGGGATCCCCGTTTCAGTTCGAGGTGGATCCGTTCTATGCCGAGACGATGCTGCGCGGCCGGTTCGGGGAAAGCCCGGTCTACTTTTTCCTGGGGCCCTCGCCGACGATGGAAAAGGCGCTCCAGGCGTTCATCGAGTCGGCCACCAAGACGCTGGATGTGTGCGTTTTCGACATGAACCTGCCCGAGGTGGCCCAGGCGCTGCTCGCGGCCCAGTCCCGCGGGGTGAAGGTGCGCGTGGTGTTGGACCGCGACAATGCGGCGAAGGCATATGACATCGAGGATGAACTGGCGGAGATGGAGAAGCGGGGCATGCTGACCCGCGCCCACAACCGCTCGGGCCTGATGCACAACAAGTTCATGATCGCGGATGGGATTCGTGTCTGGACGGGGTCGTACAACTTCACGCGCAACTGTTCGCGGTTCAACGACAATCACGCCATTGTGCTGGAGAACAAGCAACTGGCGGAAAACTACGAGATGGAGTGGAAGGAGATGTTCGAGGGGCGGCACGGCAAGCGGTTCGCCTATCCGACGCCGCATCCGAAGATCAACATGGGCGGAACGATCATCCAGAATTACTTTACGCCGGAGGATGACGTGCGCGGGGCGATCGTGGCGGAGATGGCGAAGGCGACCAACGAGATTGCCATGATGGCGTTTTCGTTCACGGATCGGGCGCTGACGGATGCGATTCAGGAGGCGATGGGGCGCGGTGTTCGGGCGATGGTGTTGCTGGATTCGGGGTTGGCGCGGCATCCGGGGGCGAACACGCGGGAGTTGATGGAGATGGGCGCCAACGTTCGCATGTCGCCCGGGGTGCGGCTGCACCACAAGGTGATTGTGATCGATCGGGAGACGGTGGTGCTGGGATCGGCCAATTTTTCGGCGGCGGCGTTTGACCGGAATGATGAAAATGTGCTGATTGTGCGCGCGCCGCATTTCGCGCAGGCGATGCTGCGGGAGGCCATCCGCTGCTGGCGGGCGGAGCCGTACTGGATTGTGAAATGGCGCACGCCGATTCCGTCGAACCTGTAGGGGGGGGCAGGGGACAGGGGGCAGGAGACAGGAGGCAGGGGGCAGGGGGACAGAGGTCGAGCTCAGAGGTCGGAAGTCCGAGGTCCGTAGGGATCGTTCAGGCCGCAGCTTGGCTGGAGTTATTTCTTCAGATTCTGGTCAGCACGGAGGCCGACCCACCAAAAACCGGGTTGCGTCCGGGTTATGTAGTTGGGGGCAAGCATCCAAGAATCATCATGGGCGCAAGACAAGAGTCTTCATACAGACTGGGATTCCCCCACGGATGCCTGCGGCGTCCCACGGATGAAGAATAAGAAGCAGAATGCGGTGTGATGGAGAATCACCGGCAATCCAATGGGGTTCCGAATCCGGTCGTGCGCCCAATCATCAACAAATTCGCATTTTTCTGCATTTATTTTCTGGTCGGAGGGGGGAGGATGTGGTATGGAGTTTCTACGGTGGTGAGCGTTCTATGGTGTGGCTGTTTGGACGTGTGCCCTCTGCCTTCGCTGCGAACGCTTTGCCTTGATCAGGAGGCGGTCATGAAGACGAGGTTGGGTTGGGCGTTGTTGGGGCTGTTCGTTTGTTTTCTTGCGGTTGTTACGGTTTGGGCGGGACCGTCGCTGCCCGTCATCAAGCCGCCGGTCCAGAGTCCAGCGCTGTTGACCGGGCCGCCAGCGGATCCGACTGCCGCCCAAGGGCAATGGTTCTTGCGTCCGGGGGGGCTGGAAAGTCCACGGTCGCATGAATTTTATGATGATGAAGCGGAGATCGGTGGCGGCTACCAGGGACGAGCCGCCATCGATGGATATGTCAGCAGCATTACCTATCAAGACGGCATCCCGGGCAATCCGATCGTGGCCTTCACAATTGAAGCCACCATTCGGAACGATCATGCGGCCTGGGCTGAGCCCTACTACTATTACGGCGAAAACAGCCACGGAGAGTCTCTTTCGATCAGCGGGTTTGAATCGTATATCGGCACGATGTATTCGACGATGCTGGTCGCCGAGTTCGCGGTGGTGGATGGCGAGACCCTGCCGCCGCAGTTCACCCCGCCGTACCGGCAAACCATTCCGCTGATCCATGCGGTCAACGAAGACCAGCGGGCGTGGTACTGCTGGAACCCCGACGACCAGAATCCGGAGCATGATCCCCAGGGCGGCTACTTTGTGCCGGCGTGGGAGTTCGGGTTCATTGATGGTTTTGCAAGCCCCACGCGGCAACTCGATTTTGCGGTGCCCGGCGGCCTGCCCGACACCGACCCGCGCTATAGTGTCCTGGTCCACTCCCATGCCACGCAGTCGGATATTCTCCTGAATCGTACGCAATCGCTGAAGATCAGCACCTGGATCGACGATGTGGCCGTGGATGTGATGTTCGGCGAGAGTCCCCCGCTGCGGAGAAGCAACGCCTCGGTCTTCCACGATATCGCACCAGCAGAGCCCGATCTGGACTTCGGCGATGCGCCGCCGCCCTATCCAACCCTGTGGGTGAACAACGGTGCGCGGCACGTGGTGGTGCCGGGCGTCCACATGGGGCTGCTGATCGACGCTGAAAACGGCGGCCAGCCGACACCGCTGGCCGACGGCGACGACCTGAACAACCTGGCCGACGAGGATGGGGTGGTGTTTCCGGGGCCGCTGGTGGCGGGGCGATATGCCTCCGTTCAGATCTCCGTCTCCGTACCGGGATATCTCCACGGGTGGATTGACTTCGACGCCGATGGATCGTGGGCGGAGGTCCATGACCAGATCCTGCAGACGGCCTATGTGTCGTCGCCGGGACTGCATACGGTCAACTTCCTGGTGCCGGCCTCCGCGGCGATCGGGCCCACCTTTGCGCGCTTCCGGTTCTGCACCCAGCAGATCACCCTGAGCGACGTCGGGTTGGCGCCGGACGGCGAAGTGGAGGACTACCTGGTCGAGATCCTGGAAGACGAGGAGCCCGGGGATCAGTATGACTTCGGGGATGCGCCGGACCCGACCTATCCGACGCTGTTGGCGAACAATGGCGCGCGGCACCAGATCGTGCCCGGATTATATCTCGGGGCGGGGGTGGATCCCGAACCCGATGGCCAGCCGACGCCCAACGCCGACGGGGACGACAAGAACGTGCTCTATCCCGGCATCCCGTATCCGCCCGGGGACGAGGACGGCGTGACGTTTCCGGCCGCGCTTTTCCGCTTTGTGCAGAATCCGGTGCATGTGGTGGCCGCCATTCCCGTCGGGTATGCCCCGGTCTTCAACCTGTGGATTGACCTGAACGGCAACGGCAGTTGGGCGGATCCGGGCGAGCACGTCCTGGTGGACCAGCCGGTCGTGAACGGCCTGAACACCTATTCGTTCAATCCCGGTCCGCTCGGCGCCGCCGGATCCACGTTCGCCCGCGCCCGCTTGAGCACGGCCACGGGCCTGGGATTTGATGGCCCGGCCCCCGATGGCGAAGTGGAGGATTACGAAATCCCCATCGCCCCGGAGAAATGGCTCCAGCGGCCGGACCTTTCGGAATATGGCGTGGACGTGGACATGACCGAAGTGCAGCTGGCCGACGATTTCTACTGCACGGCGTCCGGTCCCATCACCGACATCCACATCTGGACCTCGTTCCTGAACGACGAACTGCCGACCGAAGGGCTGGACAGCCTGTCCTTCATTCTCAACCTGTATTCGGATGTGCCCGTCGGCCCCGAAAATCCCGACTACAGCCATCCGGGCGACCTGTTGTGGTCGCGGTCGTATACGCCCGGCACGTACAACGTCGCGCTGATCTCCAGCGGAACCGAGGAGTGGTGGCATGACCCGCTGACGGGCACGTGGTTGTTCCCCGGCGATACCCAGGTGTTCCAGTACGACTTCGATATTCCCCCCGACGAAGCCTTCCGGCAGACGGAGGGGACGATCTACTGGCTGGGCGTGAGCTATGCCTTGCCACCCGGACCCGATACGGTCGGGGTGGGCTGGAAATCTTCGCTGGAGCAATGGAACGACAGCGCCACCTGGTACAATCCCGCGGGCATGACCTGGCAGGAACTGCGCTATGGCGGCGAGCATCCGGATGCCGGCGATTCCATGGATCTGGCCTTCGCCATCACCGGCCTTGAAGAAGCGGAAGAGCCGGAGCTGGACTTCGGCGACGCGCCGGACAGCCCGGCGGCTCCGCAGTATCCGACGCTGCTGTCGAACAACGGCGCGCGGCACATCATCGTTCCGGGCGTGTTCATGGGGACGCTGATCGACGCCGAGCCGGACGGTCAGCCGACGGTGGGCGCCGACGGCGACGACCTGAACAACCTGGCCGACGAGGACGGGGTGGTGTTCCTGACGCCGCTGGTGGCGGGGCAGACCGCGACGGTGCAAATCTCCATTTCGGTGACCGGATATATCTATGGCTGGCTGGATTTCAATGCCAATTCCACCTGGGCCGATCCCGGCGAACAGATCATCAATTCGGGACTGGTGATGGGTCCGGGAACCTATTCGTTCCCCTTCACCGTGCCGGCCACCGCTGCTATCGGCAACACGTATGCGCGCTTCCGGTTTACGACCTTTTCCATGCCCCTCGGTTATGCCGGCTTGGCGTTTGATGGCGAAGTCGAGGATTACCTGGTCGATATCCGCGAGGAGGAGGAAGAGCCCGAGATGGACTTCGGCGACGCCATGGACAGCGTGATGGTGGCCGGCTATCCCACGCTGCTGGTCAACAACGGCGCGCGGCATCTCATTGTTCCAGGGGTGTTTCTCGGCGCAGGGGTGGATGGGGAGCCGGACGGACAGCCCACACCCAGCGCCAACGGGGATGATATGAATCTGTTTTTCCCGGGCATTCCCTTCCCGCCGGGTGACGAAGACGGGGTGGTGATCCCGGCACCGCTGATCGCCGGCGATACCGTGCAGGTGCTGGTGACCGCATCGGTGCCGGGCTTCCTGAACGCCTGGATCGACTGGAACGCCAATATGAACTGGATCGACCCCGGGGAGCAGGTCTTCGTGAATCAGCCGCTGGTGGCGGGGGTGAACAGCCTGACCTTGAACGTGCCCCTGCCGCCGGCCATCGTGGCGGGCGGCCCGCACTCGCGCTGGCGCTTCACCACCTATCCGGTCGCCACGCCTTCGTTCACGGGACTGGAAACCGATGGCGAAGTCGAGGACCATGAAGTTCGCCTGGAGGTGCTCGATTTCGGAGACGCGCCGGATCCGTATCCCACGCTCCTGGCGCAGGACGGTGCGCGCCACCGGATCCCGACCACACCGGTCTACTGGCTGGGCCCCCTGGCCCCCGACGCCGAGCCGGATGGCCAGCCGACCCCGAACGCCGACGGCGACGACTTGAACAACCTCCCCGACGAGGACGGAGTCGCGGTGATCTTGCCTCTGATCCGCGGCAGCTTCGGGCAATTCGACATCCTGGCTTCGGCCAGCGGGGTTTTGCAGGCCTGGATCGACTTCGACGCGGATGGCGACTGGTCCACGCCCGGCGACCAGATCGCAACGGACATGCCGCTGTCCACAGGCCTGAATTCCCTGGCAGTTCCCGTGCCCTCGACGGCGGCCTTGGGGCCGACCTATGCGCGGTTCCGCTTCGGCAGCGAGCTGGGCATCCTGCCCACGGGCCTGGCCATCGACGGCGAGGTGGAGGACCACCTGCTCATCATCTACCAGAGCGGGCCCTCGGGCGATATCGTTATCACCAACATCACCCATTCCGCCGCGGACGAAATGACGATCCAGTGGACCGGCGAAAGCGACGTGGTCTACGAGACGCAATACATCCTGGACCTGATGAGTGAAGACGACCCGCCTTGGACGCCGTGGGGCGCGCTCGTGGAGCGGGCGCCCTACGAACAGGCGGATCCGGCCGCAACGGAAACGATGAAGCATTACCGAGTTATCGCGCCCTTCGCGCCGCCGCCGCCATAAGCGCGGGGGCGGGGCGAACGGCCGACTACTAAAATGAGGGGAGGGGCGGGCAGCCGAATGAACCACGGGCTGGCCACGCGGGTCGGCGTGGTGACGCGGATGGACAGGGAATCAAAGCGAACAGCCAATCACGAATCAAGCGAATGACACGAATAGAGAAAGGGGGGAGGGAGACACAGGAGGCAGAGGACAGAGGACAGATGTCAGAGGTCAGTGGGCACCGATCGGAGGGCGGGACGGGGGCGTCCCGGCTCCACGGACAGCGGGACGGGGGCGTCCTGGCTCCATCAGATGTTGGATGGAAAGCAAAACCAGGGATCTCGGACGTCGGACGTCGGACTTCGGACCTCGGACTCCTACCCACGGTCTCCCGCGGGGGAAATCGGGCATTGATTGGGGGGAGGGGGGAGGCTAGAGTGGGGTTGCAATCCAATTTGAGGTGAGAGCAATGGCGTATCCGCATGCAGAGATAGAACAAAAGTGGCAGAAGTACTGGGAATCGCATGGTGTTTTCCGGACGCCGGTGGAGCCGGAGCCGGGCCGTCCGAAGTTTTACGTTCTGGACATGTTCCCGTATCCGAGCGGGGCGGGGCTGCATGTGGGGCATCCGTCGGGCTACACGGCAACGGACATTGTGGCGCGCTACAAGCGGATGAAGGGCTTCAACGTGCTGCATCCGATGGGGTACGACTCGTTTGGGCTGCCGGCGCAGCAGTATGCGGTGGAGCATGGGATTCATCCGCGCGTGACGACGGAGCGCAACATCGAGAACATCGAGCGCCAGATCAAGATGCTGGGGTTTTCGTATGACTGGTCGCGGCGAGTGGCGACGACGGATCCGGAATATTACCGCTGGACGCAGTGGATTTTCTTGCAGTTGTTCGATAGCTGGTTCGACACAGAGGCGGGCCAGGCCCGGCCGATTGCGGAGTTGGAGAAGCGGCTGAAGGCGGATGGGGTGGATGGGGAGGCGTTGCGCCGGGCGGTGGATGCGCAACGGCTGGCCTACATGGCGGAGGTGCCGGTGAACTGGTGTCCGGCGCTGGGCACCGTGCTGGCCAACGAAGAGGTGACGAATGAAGGGCGTTCGGATCGGGGCGACCACCCGGTGTATCGGCGGGCGCTGAAGCAGTGGATGCTGCGGATCACGGCCTATGCGGACCGGCTGATGGATGATTTGAAGGATGTGGACTGGCCGGAATCGATCAAGATCATGCAACGGAACTGGATCGGCCGCTCGGAGGGTGCGGAGGTGACGTTCCGGATCGAGGGATTGGACGAAGGGCTGGTGGTGTATACGACCCGGCCGGATACGCTCTATGGGGCGACCTACATGGTGCTGGCGCCGGAGCATCCGCTGGTGGAGCGGATCGCGACGCCGGAGCAGCGCGCGGCGGTGCAGGCGTATGTGGTCGAGGCGGGCCGGAAGTCCGAGGTGGAGCGCATGACGGAGGGGAAGGAGAAGACGGGCGTCTTTTCAGGGGCGCTGGCGATCAATCCGGTCAACGGGGAGAAGATCCCGATCTGGGTGGCGGACTATGTGATGATGGGCTACGGGACGGGGGCGATCATGGCGGTGCCGGCGCACGACACGCGCGACTTCGAGTTCGCGGAAAAGTTCGGGCTGCCGATTGTCCAGGTGGTACAGCCTCCGGAGGGGCAGGACTGGCGGGGATTCGTGAGCGACGGGGTGGCGGTGAATTCGGGGCCGTTCGACGGGCTGCCGACCGCGGAGTTCAAGCCGCGGATCACGGCGGACCTGGAGGCCAAGGGGCTGGGGCGGTTTGCGGTGAACTACAAGCTGCGCGACTGGATTTTCAGCCGCCAGTGGTACTGGGGCGAGCCGTTCCCGATTGTGCATTGCGCGGACTGCGGAACGGTGGGGCTGCCAGACGATCAGCTCCCGCTTCTGCTGCCGGAACTGGATGATTTTACACCGGAGACGGGCGGGGGGCCGGATGAACCGCCGCGTCCGCCGCTGGGGCGGGTGACGGACTGGGTGAACACGACGTGTCCGGCGTGCGGCGGCCCGGCGACGCGGGAGTTGAATGCGATGCCGCAATGGGCCGGCTCGTGCTGGTACTATCTGCGCTATCTGGATCCGCGCAACGAAAAGCGGTTTGTGGATCCGGAAATCGAACGCTACTGGATGAGCCCGAACGGGGTGGACCTCTATGTGGGCGGCGCGGAGCACGCGGTGCTGCATCTGCTCTACGCGCGTTTTTGGCACAAGGTGCTCTTTGATCTGGGCCATGTGTCGGGCAAGGAGCCGTTCGGCAAGCTGTTCAATCAGGGCATGATCCGCAGTTTTGCGTATCGCGATCGCCGCGGGGTGTGCATTCCGCTGGAATGGGTGGATACGAGCAGCGCCCCGCCGCGGCACAAGGAAACCGGCGAAGAGTTGACGGAGTCGGTCGAAAAGATGTCGAAGAGCCTGAAGAACGTGGTGACTCCGGATGGCATTGTCGAGGAATACGGCGCGGATTCGCTGCGGCTGTATGAGATGTTCATTGGGCCGCTGGAGGGTTCGAAGCCGTGGAATACGCGGGATGTGCCCGGCGTGCATCGCTTCCTGAACCGTGTCTGGCGGATGGTGGCCGGCGGCGAAGAGGATGCGGCGCCGCTGCTGGCGGAGGCCGCGCCCGAGGAGATCGAACGCGAACTGCACAAGCTGATCAAGAAGGCGGGCGACGACGTTGAATCGATGAAGTTCAACACGGCGGTGGCCGCGATGATGGAGTTTGTGAATGCGGTCTATCGGGCCGGGGCGATCCGGCGCGACCAGGCCGAGCGGTTTGTGCTGCTGCTGGCGCCTTTTGCGCCGCATCTCGCGGAGGAGTTGTGGAGCCGCCTGGGGCACGCGGGTACGCTGGCTCATGAGCCATGGCCGGAGTGGAGCGAGGCGTACTTGAAGCAGGACGAGATGGAGCTTCCGGTGCAGGTGAATGGCAAGCTGCGCGGGCACATCCGCGTGGCGGCGGATGCCGGTGAGGAGGACGTGGTGGCGGAAGCCAAGGCTTGCCCGGAAGCCGCGTCCTTCCTGGCCGGGAAGACGATTCGCAAAGTCATTTACGTGTCCGGGCGCATGGTGAACCTGGTCGTGGGCTGAGGACGACGGAGGACGTATCGATGGGCAAGTTGCGAAATGCGCTGGAGGGCCGGAAATCCCAGGCCGGCCTGTCGAAAAAGAAGGGCGAACTGCAACTGGATTTGTTCATGTCGCTCTCGGATCGTTCGGGCGGGGGGGCGGAGCGGCCGCCGGTGGATATCAAGGCGCCGGATCCCAAGGAGCGAACCCGCCGCCCGGAGCCGGAACTGGTGCTGCCGGTCTCGTCGCGGCCGCCCGACGTCGCGGCGGATGTGCGGGCGGCGCTGTCGGACGGCGACGCGCCGCGCACCCGCGCAGCCGGATCGCCGGCGGCCCAGGAGCCGGGCCTGCCGCCCACGGGCATTTACCGCCGCCCGGTACGGCGTCGGCCGGAAGCGCCCCCGTCGGCGGGGCCGGCCCCGCCGCCGTCGCGCCTGCCCATGTGGACCTGGATCCGGGACTGGTTCCAGGGCGTGGAGTTGGACCGTCGGATCCTGGCGGGCGTGGGGGTGTTGCTGGTGCTGGTGGCGATTCTGGCCTTCTGGACGGCCTGTCCGCGCGGCTCGCCGCCGGGCACGGTGGTGGATTTGCGGGAGATTCATCGCGACCTGGAGCAGGCCCGGCAGGCAGATGAGCCGCCCGTGGCTGTTGCGCCCGCCGCCGCGGTTCCGGGGCCTACGCCATCGCCGGCCGCGCCGCCAACCGCGGGACCCGCCCCGGCCCTGAATCCGGCGGATTGGAAAATTGCAGGAGCCGAGGTATCGGCGATCGAGGGCGGGCTGAGCATTCGCTTTGCGGCGCCGGTGTTTGCATCGGCCGATCTGATTTCCCCCGAGGGCATGAACGGGCTGAGAGCCGTGGCCCGGAAACTGGTGGAGATGAAGAGCGGGGCGCGGGTGATCGTGACGGGGCACACGGATGATGTCCCGATCAGCCGGCCGACGCCGCAGTTCGGCAGCAATGCGGATTTGGCGGCGGCGCGGGCCAAGGCCGCGCGGGAGCATTTGGAGCACTACGCCCGGGCCAACCGGAATCTGGCTTTCGAGGAGCGGGCGGGGGCGGAGAAGGATGCGCCGTATCCGAACGACTCGCCGCGCAATCGGCGGTTGAACCGGACGGCCACGATCCGCGTATTGCGGCCGGGCTCGTAAGGCGCATCCGGGCGGGCCGGGCGCAACCGGCCGGGGCCATCCCGGGCGGCGGCGATGGCCCTGGATGGAAGTGGAGAAGGAACAACGGCATGGCTGGTGAATACATTTTTACGCTGAATCATCTGTCGAAGCAGTACGACCGCCTGACCGTGCTGGATGACATCACGCTGGCGTTTTTCTTTGGCGCGAAAATTGGCGTGATCGGCGGCAATGGAGCGGGGAAGTCGTCGCTGTTGAAGGTGATCGCCGGGCTGGACAAGGACTATCACGGCGAGTGCCGGGTGGCGCCCGGGATCCGCGTGGGATATTTGTCGCAGGAACCGCAACTGGACGAAGCCAAGGATGTGGCCGGCAACGTGGCCGAGGGGGCGTCGGCGGCGCAGGCCATTCTGGATCGCTATGACGAACTGTGCGGCAAGCTGGGCGAGGCGCTTTCAGGCGAGGAGTCGGAGAAGCTCAACCAGGAGCTGGGGCGGCTGCAGGATTTGATCGATGCGCGCGACCTGTGGAGTCTGGACAGCCAGATCGAGCGGGCGATGGATGCGTTGCGGCTGCCTCCGGGGGATGCGAAGGTCTCGATGCTGTCCGGCGGCGAACGGCGCCGGGTGGCGCTCTGCCGGTTGCTGCTGTCGAACCCCGACGCGCTGCTGCTGGACGAGCCGACCAACCACCTGGACGCCGAAACCGTGGCCTGGCTGGAAGAATACCTGAAAAAGTTCGCCGGCACGCTGGTGGTGGTGACCCACGACCGGTATTTTCTGAACAATGTGACCGAATGGATCCTGGAGATGGAGGGGGGCCGGGCGATGCCGTTCAAGGGCAACTACGAGGCCTGGCTGGAGGCCAAGCAGTCCATGGCGGCGGCGCAGAACCGGCAGAGCGCGGCCCGCCAGAAGATGCTGCAGCGCGAGTTAGAGTGGATTCGGCTGAACCCGACGGGGCGGATGTCGAAAAGCAAGGCGCGCCTGTCGCGCTATGAGGAACTGGCGGCGCAGCAGGTGGACACCCGGGAGGATTCGATCGAGATCCAGATTCCCTCCGGCAAACGGCTGGGCGACCGGGTGGTGAGCGCCAGGAATCTGCGCAAGGTCTATGGGGCGCGGCTGATCATGGACCAGGTGAACTTCGAGCTGCCGCGCGGGGGAATCGTGGGGGTGATCGGCCCCAACGGAGCCGGCAAGACGACGCTGCTGCGGATGATCATCGGGGATGAGGCGCCCGATGGCGGCGAGCTGACGATCGGGGAAACGGTCGAGGTGTCGTATGTGAACCAGTCGCGCGACGCCTTGAATCCGGAGAACACCGTATACGAGGAAATCACCGGCGGGAACGAAACGCTGGACCTGGGCGGGCGGTCGATGAATGGTCGCGCCTATTGCACGCGGTTCAATTTCCGGGGGGCGGATCAGCAAAAGAAGGTGGGCGAGCTATCGGGGGGGGAGCGGAACCGGGTCCATCTGGCCAAGTTGCTGCGGCGGGGCGGGAACCTGTTGCTGCTGGACGAGCCGACCAATGATTTGGATGTGACCACGCTGCGGGCATTGGAGGAAGGACTGCAATCGTTCGGCGGCTGCGCAGTGGTGGTCAGCCACGATCGCTGGTTCCTGGACCGCATTGCGACGCATATCCTGGCCTTCGAAGACGACGGCATCCCAACGTGGTTCGAGGGCAATTTCGAGGGCTACCACGAGCAGCGCCGGCGCTTGCTGGGCGAAGCGGCCGACCAACCCCGGCGGATTCGGTTCCGGCCGATTTGAAGGGCCGCATGGCGTTGATCGGACAGCGGACGAAGATGGATCGGCGGGCAGGGGCACCCCCCTGGGCGCGCCGGCGAATCGGGCTGTCGCAATCCAGATGGCGTGGCTGGGCGGTGGCGGTGGCGCTGGCCTGGGGAATGGGGGGGGCGGCGCAGGCGCAGGCGCCGTCCGCGGCCTTGCGAACCGGCCGCCCGGGGCAATCGTCGATTACGAGCTCGGACCGCCGGTTCATGGTGTCGGGATTGACGTCGGCCGAGAACATGGTCTTGGCCAATCGGTTGGCGGAGTTGGCGGCGCGGGTGGAGGAAACGACGGGTCTGCCGCTGCCGATGCGCCGGGGGCAGGTGATGGGGGTGATGGTGCAAAGCGACACATCGCCGGAAGCGCAGGTGCTGAAAATGCAGGGCTGGGACGATGCCCGGTTTTATCAGCGGCTGGTGGTGCCAGGACGCTACCGGCTGGATGGCGAAGACATGCTGGAGGGGGCCGGCTGGCTGCTGCTGAACCGCTATGCCGCAGCGTACACTCCGGCGGCCCAGCAGTTGGGAACCGGCGCGACGGTTCCCGAATGGATCTCCGTGGGGGTGGTGCAGAACAGCCAGCCCACGATGCGCTCGCGCAACCGCGACTGGATTTCGAGGGAGCTGGCGGAAGGACGCCACATGCCCCTGGCCCAGGTGATCCGGCAGGAGGTGTTGCCGCCGGGACGTTGGCGCGAGAAGGCCTATGCATCGGCGGCGGTGGAGTTTTTGTTTCCGCCCGGGGATGCGGCGGCCTGGTCGGAGTTGTTCCGGGCGACCGGCCAGAGGCAGGCGATCGATGCCGAGTGGCTGCGGAAAACCTCGCGCGCGCTGGCGGGGCGTCATCCCGAAGCCGCGTGGCAGGAGCACTTGGCGGAACGGTCCCGCGCGCGGCGCATCGAGGCCTGGAGCGACCGCGGGCTGCGGGTCGAAGAGCAGTTGATGCAAGCGCTGCATTTCCGGCCGCGCGACCTTGTGGCCGAGGTGCCCCGCGAGATCCCGGCGGAGATGTTTGCGCGGGACTTGATCGATCTGCGCGGACAGGAATGGGTGCCCCCCCTCGCGGCGGCGCTGTCCTTGCAGGTGCAAGGCCTGCGGCTGGGCGCCCCGGGGGCGTTGCAGGAGGTGCTGGCGTCCTACGCCGCCTTCCTGGACCAGTTGGCCGTGACGCCCGTGGAAAAGAGCGGGCGATGGTGGCGGTCGCGCGCAGACGAGCCGCGTAACCGTCCGCCCGACGATGCCACCTGGCAGATCGCGCTGAATCAGCTCTGGCTGCGGGCGGAACGCGCCCACCAGCAGTATCTGGAGCGCCACCAGGCGCGGAAGGGCTATCTGGACTCCTTCGACCGTCCGGTCGTCGATGACTTTGCCGATCCACTGCCGGAGCTGTTTGGTCTGCCGCGCACCCGCTGGCAGCGGTATGTGGATGAAATCGAGCAGGACCATGACGCGCGGGGATTGTGAGATCAGATGCGGAAGGGCCGGAAACCATGAGCGGAGGATCGATGCGGCGCTGGAGACGTCTTGGTGGGGCGAGGTCGGCAAGTTCCTCGCGGCACGGCAATCCCAAAATGCCCAGGAGTCGTGACTCGGGAGGAGCAGGCTGGGTTGCGGCGGGTTGGGGAATTGCACAGCGACTGGCCTGGGGGATGGGCTTGCTGGGAGCGCTGTGGATAGGGGCGGGTTGCGGGGCGGCGCCGATGGAAGAAGCGGAAGTGGCGGTGGCGCCGCGGCCGCGGCTGGAGCTGTCCGGGGAGCGGGCACTGGAAGAGGTGGCCCGGTTTGTGGCGCTGGGACGGCGGGACTCGGGCACGCCCGGAGCGGAGCGGGCGGCCCATTATCTGCTGGCGCGGTTTGAAGAGTTGGGCGTGGAGGCGGAGATCCAGGAGTTTTGGGATCCGTCGCCCAAGGGCGAGATGGTCTTTCGGAACGTCATTGGCCGCATACCGGGAACCAGCGATCGCCTGTTGATGTTGGGCTCGCACTATGACACCAAGGCGGGGATGCCGGATGGATTTGAGGGGGCCAACGATTCGGGCTCGAGCACGGGCTTGCTGCTGGAACTGGCGCGGGTGCTGCGGCACGAGGCTCCCCATCCCATGGAAATCTGGCTGGTGCATTTTGACGGGGAGGAGAGCCTGGTGGAGTACGGGCCGAATGACGGACTCCACGGCAGCCGGTATCTCGCGCGGACGATGGCGGAGGACGGCCGGCTGGAACGCCTGGCGGCGCTGATCCTGCTGGACATGGTGGGCGACCGGGACTTGACCATCACGATTCCGCGCAACAGCACGCCCGAACTGGTGGCCATGACTTTTGATGCCGCCCGGGCGGAGGGCGTGCGGCGGCACTTTCAGCTCTACCGGGCATCGATCCTGGACGACCATGTGCCCTTCCTGGAGCGCGGCGTCCCGGCCATCAACTTGATCGATTTCCAGTATGGCAGCGCGCCGGGCCGGAATGAGTACTGGCATACGGCCGAAGACACGATGGACAAGCTGTCCGCCGAGAGCCTGGAGATCGTCGGGCGGGTGGCCCGACGGGTGGCGGAAGAGGTCATGCGGCGCGGGACGATCGAGACGAAATAAGGCCCGGAAGGGCTTTTTCTGTTGCAGAAGGGCTTTTTTCTCGACAGGCCGCGCGGGCAAAGTCCAGCATGGCCAGGTCAAGAATCAGGAGGTGCCGATGTTCAATCCAAAGGAAGAAGCCAGGCCGGTTGGCGAGCTGCGCCGGTTGCAGGGGGAGCGCCTGAAGAGCCTGGTCCAGCGGGCCTACGGCCACGTCCCGTTCTACCGGGCCAAACTCGACGAAGCCGGCGTCACCCCGGAAGACATCCGCGGCATCGAGGACATTGTCCGGTTGCCGTTCACGGTGAAGACGGAGTTCCGCGACCAGTATCCCTTTGGCATGTTCGCCGCGCCGATGAAGGACATCGTCCGGATTCACGCGAGTTCGGGAACGACGGGCAAGCCGACGGTGGTGGGCTACACGCGCGAGGACATCGACAACTGGGCGGAATGCGCGGCGCGGTCGCTGGGATGCGGCGGGGCGACGGCCGAGGACACGGTGCAGGTGGCCTATGGCTACGGACTGTTTACGGGCGGATTGGGCATGCACTACGGGGCGGAACGCATGGGCGCCGCCGCGCTGCCGATGTCGGCCGGCAACACCGAAAAGCAGATCATGCTGATGAAGGATTTCGGGGTGACGATCCTGTGCTGCACGCCGAGCTATGCGTTGCAGATCGCGGAAGTGGCCGCCCAGATGGGCGAAGATCTGATGAAGCTGCCGCTGAAGGCGGGGCACTTCGGCGCGGAACCGTGGACCGAAGCGATGCGCCGGCATATCGAAGAGGTCCTGCCCCTGAAAGCGCTGGACATCTACGGCCTGTCGGAAGTGGCGGGGCCGGGCGTGGCGAACGAATGCCTGGAACAACACGGCCTGCACGTGTTCGAGGACCATTTCTACCCCGAGATCATCCATCCCGAAACCGGCGAGCCGATGCCCGATGGCGAGAAGGGCGAACTGGTCTTCACCTGCCTCACCAAGCAGGGCGTGCCGCTGATCCGCTACCGGACGCGCGACATCACCATGCTTCTGGACGAAGGCCCGTGCCCGTGCGGGCGCACCAGCCGCAAGATCGCGCGGTTGATGGGCCGCACCGACGATATGCTGATCATCCGCGGCGTGAACGTCTTCCCGTCGCAGGTCGAAGATGTGCTGGTGCGGATCGAAGGCGTCCACCCGCAGTATCTCATCGTGGTGGACCGGCAGGGCAACCTGGACACAATGGAAATCCGGGTGGAAGTCACCGAAGAGCTCTTCAGCGACGAGGTGCGCGGCCTGGAAGCCCTGCGCGACAAGATCCATCACCAGATCAAGGCGATGCTGAACGTGAGCGCGAAGATTACGCTGGTGGAGCCCAACACGATTGAACGCACGCTGGGCAAGGCCAAGCGCGTGCAAGACTTGCGGAAGCTGACCTAGAAAAAGGAGCCGAACAATGAAAGTACGTCAGATCTCTGTCTTCATGGAAAACCGGTCGGGGCGCCTGGCGAGCGTGCTGCGGGAGGTGGCCAGGGCCGGAGTGAACATCCGGGCGCTGTCGCTGGCCGACACGAGCGACTTCGGTATCCTGCGGCTGATGGTGGACAACGTGGACGCCGGCGTGAAGGCGCTGCGCGACAGCGGACACACCGTATCCGTGACCGAGGTGCTGGCGGTGGAGGTGCCGGATCGGCCCGGGGGGCTGGCCGGGATTCTCGATGTCCTGTCGGAGGCGGGGCTGAACGTGGAATACATGTATGCCTTTGTCAGCCGCGCGACGGAAAAGGCCATGGTGGTCTTTCGCTTTGAACAGCCCGATGCCGCGATTGAAGCCTTGCAGAAGGCGGGGATTTCGCTGGTGGAGGCGGAGACGGTCTACTCCCTGTAGCGCGGCGGGTGCAGCGGCTGGCAGCGCGGGCACACGTGAGTGGAGCGCTGGGCGACCCGAATGCGCGTGATGGGGGTCTGGCAGCGGCTGCAGGGCCGGCCGGTTTGTCCATAGGCCTGCAGATGTTCGCGGTTGCGGCCGTGGGCGCCCCGCGGCAGGCGGAAGTGGGTTTGGCCCGACCCCAGCGAGGTGCCCAGGTTGCGGATGCCGCGGCGCAGGACGGCCTGGATCGCCGTCCGCAGACGCGAGGCCTCGGCCGGCGAAAGCGAATCGGACTTGCGGAGGGGATGCAGGTGGGCCGTCCAGAGGGCCTCATCCGCATAGATGTTGCCGATGCCGGCGAGAAACGATTGGTCCAGAAGAAGGGGTTTCAGAGCTCGCGAGCGCGCCGCAAGTTTCTCGCGGAAGGAACGGGTCGAGATCTCGAGCGGCTCGGGCCCGAGGCGGGCGAATAGCGGCTCGGGCCGGGGAACCAACCAGATTCGGCCGAACTTGCGCGGATCGGCAAACCGCAGCATTCGGCCATCGTCAAGTTGCCAAGTTACCCGATCGAATCTGCGGGGGGCGGACGGGCCATCGGGGGTGTCGATTTGGAGACGGCCGGTCATGCGCAAATGGATCAGCAGCGTGGCGGGGCCGGACAGTTCCATCAAAATGAACTTGCCACGGCGGGCAAGGCGGACAATGCGGCGGCCCCGCAGGTCGCGACGGAATCGATCGGCGCGTGGCGAAGCAATGGTCGGCGCCCACAGGATCCGTGCCGCGGTGATGGTGGCGCCGACCAGTCCGGCCGCGGTCAAATCGTGTACGACGGTTTCCACTTCGGGTAGTTCAGGCATGGGGCTGTGAATATACCACGGGTGGAACGAAGGGCGAACATCCCGAACAATGCGCTGCTTTGGGGGGGCGCAAGACAAGATTCTTCATCAATACCAGGATTCTCCCACGGATGCCTGCGGCGACCCACGGATGAAGAACAAGAATTCAGGAAAGAAAGCTGACGATGATAATGGTTTCCCATCCGTGGGCCGCCGCAGGCATCCGTGGGACAGAGGTTGTTTCATTCACTTGGCTGTCGGGTGTGGTGTTCGATTACTCCCCGGGCGTCGTATATGCAGGTGAATATGCGGGGTGATGGAAAATCACCGACAATCCAATGAATTGCCGAATCCGGTCGTGCGCCCGCTTTGGGGGCGCTGCTTTGGGGGCTGACAATCGCTTGGGATCCGAATAGGGTGACGGCTCCGATGAGTGCGGCATTTGAAGAACTGGATTACCGTCAAACTCCGCTGGGCGAACTGGTGCTGCAGCGGCGACGCGTGCTGGCCCTGGATGGAGCGGATGCGTTCGAGGTCAAGCTCAACGGGGAGTATTTGATGTCGAGCCTGTTCCATGCGGCCGAAGAGGAATTGGCGCGGCTGGGATTGGGGGCGCTTGCCGGGGGCGACTGGGACGTGGTGGTCGGCGGCCTGGGGCTGGGATACACCGCGGCCGCGGCCCTCGAATTTCCACAGGTGCAGCGGCTGGTCGTGGTCGAAGCGCTGAAACCCGTGATCGATTGGCATCGACAGGGCCTTGTCCCCAACGGGCGCAGGCTCACGGACGATGTCCGCTGCGAATACCTGAACGCGGACTTTTTTGCCCTGGCCAGGGGGAATGGGTTCGACCCCGCGTGTCCCGGGCGCCGTTGGGATGCCCTATTGCTGGATATCGATCACACGCCCACCCACCACCTGAACCCGGCGTACGCCGATTTGTATTCCGAGGCCGGCTTGCGGCGGTTGCTGGACTTCCTGAATCCCGGCGGCGTGTTTGCCCTGTGGTCCAATGAGGATCCGGAGGATGTGTTTCTGTCGCGCCTGCGCGGGGTGTTTGGGCAGGCGAAGGGGCATCGGGTCTCGTTCAACAATCCGCTGCTGGGCAAGCCCTCGGCCAACGGGATCTATGTGGCTCGCGCACCGATGAAGGCCGGAGCGTGAGCCCCCCGCGTGAGGCGGCCTGCCCGCTGTGTCGTGAACCGGGGCCCTATGCGGCGGCGACCGACATCCGCAAGCGTCCGCATCGGCTCTGCCGGCGATGCCGGCTGCTGTTTGCCGAGGAGTCGCACCTGCCGGCGCCGGAGGCCGAGCGCGCGCGCTATGCCACCCACCGCAATGGTCCGCACGACGCCGGCTACGTGGCGTTCCTGCGCCAGGCGCTCGATCCGGCCCTGCCCCGGCTGGCACCCGGGATGCGCGGCCTGGATTTCGGTTGCGGCCATACCCCGACCCTGAGCGTCTTGCTGGCCGAGGATGGTTTGCATTGCGAGGATTACGACCCCTACTTTTTCCCCGATCCGCCCGCCGGACCCTATGACTATTTGTTTGCCACCGAAGTGGTGGAGCACTTCTTTCATCCGGCCGAAAGCTGGGCGCAGATGGTGCGCCTGGTCAAGCCGGGCGGGCTCATGGTCGTGATGACCGCACCGTGGGAAAGTCTGGAGGCCTTTGCCTCCTGGGGCTATGCCAGTGATGAAACCCACGTGGCCTTCTACCATCCAGAGACCATGGAATGGATTCGCCGCCAGTTCGGATTCGACCGCCTCGAACGCTTCCACGGGCGCGTCTTTTTATTCACCCGCGCATACGGCCAAATGCCCGCCCGGGAAACGTGAAACCGCTTGCCAGCGGGTGGCGGATTTTGCTTGGATGCGCGGGCAAAAACCAAAGCCTATGGCGAAAGGGGAAGCGTTTGATGTCACCGAAATCCAAGAAAATTGCCGGCAACATGCTGATTGCCCAGAGTGGCGGACCCACCGTTGTCATCAACCAGAGCCTGGTCGGCGCGGTGATGGAGGCGAAGAAGCACAAGGAGATCAAAAAGATCTACGGCGCCCTGCACGGCATCAAGGGCATCCTCGGCGAAGACCTGATCGACCTGGGCCGCGAGAACGTCAAGACGCTGCAAACCGTGGCCAATACGCCGTCGTCGGGACTGGGGTCGGTCCGCAAAAAGCCCACCCCCGATGATTGCGCGAACATCTTCGAGAAGCTCCAGAAGTACGGCGTGCGCTACTTCTTCTACATCGGCGGCAACGATTCGGCCGAGACCACTCACATCATCAACGAAGAGGCCAAGAAGGCCGGCTACGAGCTGCGCTGCTTCCATATCCCCAAGACGGTGGACAACGACCTGCGCGAGAACGATCACACGCCGGGATGGGCCAGCGCGGCCAAGTTCGTGGCGCAGGCCTTCATGGGCGACGACCTGGACAACGCCGCGCTGCCGGGCGTGAAAATCAATATTGTCATGGGCCGGCATGCCGGCTTCCTGACGGCGGCGGCGGCGCTGGCCCGCACCTATCCGGGGGCCGGCCCGCACCTGATCTATCTGCCGGAACGTCCGTTCGACCTGGAAAAATTTCCGCAGCAGGTGGCGTCCGTCTACAAAAAGCTCGGCCGGTGCGTGGTGGCCGTCTCCGAAGGCATCTCCGACGCCTCCGGCACCGCAATCGCCGCGTCCTTCACCAAGGAGGTGGACAGTCACGGTAACGTCCAGCTTTCGGGCTCGGGCGCGCTGGGCGATTCGCTGGCCGACGTGATCAAGAAAAAGACGGATATTACCCGCGTGCGCGCCGACACCTTCGGCTACTTGCAGCGCTCGTTCCCGGGCGTGGTGTCGGAAAACGACGCCAGGGAAGCTTTTGCCGCGGGCCGCGAGGCGGTCAAATGCGCCACCAGCGGGGACATCGATGGCAGCGTGGCCATCCGCCGCAAGAAGGGCAAAAAGTACCAAATCTTCTTCGAGCGCGTGGAGTTGCGCAGCGTGGCCAAGGAAACCCGCCACATGCCCGATGCGTTCATCGCCAAGAACGGTTGCGATGTCACCAAGGCCTTCCTCGACTACGCCGCGCCCATCGTCGGCAAACTGCCGCCCATCGGCCGGTTCAAGAAGATCAAGGTGAAGAAGTAGAAGCGCGAAGAACGGAACGAGGGAATGATGGAATAGCGGATTCATGGAGTAGTGGGGAATCGGGATACTGAATCCATTGATCTCCGGTTCTCCCCCAGCATTCCACCGTTCCCTCATTCCCGTATTCCAATATTTCATTCCTGAAAGGACCTGCTATGCCCCGCCGCAAACGACTCGATACGACCCCGGAATGGAAGGCCCTGAAGGCGCATGCCGCTCAAATGAAGGGCACCTCGCTGCGCGAGCTGTTTGCGGCGGACCCCACCCGCGGCCAAACCTTCCGCGTGGAAGCGGGCGGCTGGTATCTGGACTATTCCAAGAACCTCGTCACGGCCGAAACGATGGCGTTGCTGCAGGCGCTGTGCACGATGGCCGACCTGCGCGGCGAGATCGATGCCATGTTCTCGGGGAGGAAGATCAACGAGACCGAGAAACGTCCGGTGCTGCACATCGCGCTGCGCAACCGGTCGAACACCCCGATTCTCGTGGACCGCAAGGATGTGATGCCCGCGGTCAATGCGGTGCTGGAGAAGATGACCGGCTTTGCCGATCTGGTGCGCGCCGGCCAGTGGCTCGGGTTCACAGGCAAGCCCATCCGGACCATCGTCAACATCGGCATCGGCGGCAGCGACCTGGGACCGGTCATGGCCTATGAAGCCCTGAAGCCCTATAGCCAGCGCGACCTGACGGTCCGGTTTGTGTCCAATGTGGACGGCACGCATATCGTGGAGGCCACGCGCGACCTCGATGCGGCCGAGACGCTCTTTATTGTGGCCTCCAAGACGTTCACCACGCAGGAGACGATGACCAATGCCGAGACGGCCAAGGCGTGGCTGCTGGAGAAGCTGGGCGATCCAGCCGCGGTGGCGCGGCATTTCGTGGCCGTCTCGACGGCGGCGACGGAGGTGGCCGCCTTCGGTATCGACACGGCCAACATGTTCGAGTTTTGGGACTGGGTCGGCGGACGCTATTCGCTGACGTCGGCGATCGGCCTGCCGCTGATGATTGCGATCGGCCCGGAGAATTTTGTCCGCATGCTGGACGGTTACCACGAGATGGACCGCCATTTCGCCTCGGCGCCGTTTGAGCGCAATGCACCGGTGATTTTGGCGCTGCTGGGCATCTGGTATGGCAATTTCTTCGGGGCGCAAAGCACGGCCCTGCTGCCCTACGACCAGTATCTGTCGCGCTTTGCGGCCTACTTCCAGCAGGGCGACATGGAAAGCAATGGCAAGCGCGTCACGAAGAACGGGAAGGTGGTTGCCTACGAAACCGGTCCGGTGGTGTGGGGCGAGCCCGGCACCAACGGCCAGCATGCCTTCTATCAACTGATCCACCAGGGGACGAAGCGGATCCCCTGCGACTTCATCGGCTTCTGCCAGTCGCACAACCCGGTGGGCGATCATCACGCCAAGCTGATGAGCAATTTCTTTGCGCAGACCGAGGCGCTGGCCTTTGGCAAGACGGCCGACGAGTGCCGCGCTGAGGGCGTTCCCGAAAAGCTCGTTCCGCACAAGACCTTTCCCGGCAATCGGCCCACCAACACGCTGCTGGCCGAGAAGCTGACCCCCGAGACGTTCGGCCAGTTGGTCGCCCTCTACGAGCACAAGATTTTCACGCAGGGCGTCATTTGGAACATCTTCTCGTTCGACCAGTGGGGCGTCCAACTCGGCAAGGTGCTGGCCAACCGCATCCTCCCCGAACTCATGTTCCCGGATGCCCCGCACGCCCACGACAGCTCCACCAACGAGCTGATCCGCCGCTTCAGAGCATCGGGGTCAGACTCTAAATATACACTTTAAAAGTGTATATTTAGAGTCTGACCCCGATCCCCGATCCCGGGATGGACGTGCCGGCGGTGGTGTGCGAGAATGCAAGTATGGCCGGTCATACCAGGTTGAAAGCCAGCGAACATCACGGCGAGCGCTCCTGGCAGCAGCGTCTCCATGCCGTGATGTTCGTGGATCGGACGAAATCGGGGCGGTTGTTTGACCTGTTCCTGCTGGGCTTGATCGTGCTGAGCGTGGCCACGGTCATGCTGGAAAGCGTGGATGCCGTCCGGTCCGCCCATCCGCGCCTGTTGCGCACGGCGGAGTGGACGTTTACGATTCTCTTCACCGTGGAATATGTTCTGCGATTGGGTTGCGTGAAGCATCCGCTGCGTTATGCGACGAGTTTTTTTGGCGTGGTGGACTTCCTGGCCGTGGTGCCGACCTATGCCGGTCTCCTGCTGTTGGGGTCGCACTCTTTTTTGGCCGTGCGGGCGCTGCGCCTGGTGCGGGTGTTCCGGATCCTGAAACTCGGACGCTACGTGGAGGCGGGCGACCTGATCTGGACGGCCGTCCGGGCGGCGCGCCGAAAAATCGCCGTTTTTCTGATGGCGGTGGCGTCGATGGTGGTGGTGATCGGGACGCTGATGTATTTGATCGAAGGGGCGGAGGCCGGCTTCACGAGCATCCCGCGCAGCGTCTATTGGGCGATTGTGACGCTGACAACGGTGGGCTACGGGGATATCGCCCCGCAGACCGTGCCGGGACAGATGCTGGCGTCGGTGGTGATGATTCTCGGGTACAGCATCATTGCGGTGCCGACCGGGATCATGAGCGTGGAACTGGGACGTGCACACGGCCAATTCCACCGGATGCCTCGCGTGTGCGCGGCGTGCGGACAGTCCGATCATGACGGGGATGCCGCCTATTGCAAGCGGTGTGGTGTCGCCCTGCCGGGCAACGGGGAGCCCCACGCATGATGCCGCGCCTGGAGATCGCGGCCGACGCTTCGGCGCTGGCCGCGGCGCTGGCCAGGCGGTTGGAGAACCTTGCCGAGAACGCGCTGGCTGAACGAGGTCGTTTCATGCTGGCCATTCCCGGGGGCTCGGTGGTGGCGCTGCTGGCACGGGGGGCGCCGGAGGAACCAATGGATGTCTCGGGCTGGCACTGGTTCTGGACGGATGAGCGCTGCGTGCCGCCGGATCATCCCCAGAGCAATTTCGGCCAGGCGCACCGGGACCTGCTGGCGCCCTTGGGCGTGGAGCCGGCTTGCATCCATGCCGTGGATGCCTCGGGCGGGCCGGAGGTGGCGGCCGCCGCCGCCGAGGCGGAGTTGGGCCGCGCCTTTGCTATTGGACCAGAGGCGTGGCCGGTGTTTGATGCCATCGTCCTGGGCGTGGGCGAGGATGGGCATGTGGCGTCGCTCTTTCCGGGGCATCCGGCGCTGCAAGAACAACGGCATCGGGTGGCGGCGGTGCGCAGGGCGCCGAAACCGCCGCCGGAGCGGATTACCCTGACGCTGCCGGTCATTGGCCGGGCCCGACATGTTGTGGTGGTGGCGGCGGGCGAAGACAAGGCGGGGGTGCTTGAACGGATTTGGCGGCCGGTGCCGGGCACCCCGCCGCTTCCGGCCCGGCAGGTGTTCGAATTCGGCGGGATCGTGGAATGGATGGTGGACAGAACCGCGGCGGCCCGCTTGAATGCATCGACAGGCGGGGCGGCTTGCCCCGGAGAGGATCCGGCATGAATCCAACGACGCTCCAGGCGGAACAGACGACGATTGTGATTTGCGGCGCAACGGGCGACCTGACGCACCGCAAGTTGATCCCTGCGCTTTTTCACAACCGAAAAAAAGGCCGGCTGTGGGACCGGACACGGATCGTTGGCGTGGGGCGCCGGGACTGGACGGATGCGTTTTTCCGCGACCGGTTGCGAGACGGTGTGCAGCGCTTCGGGGGGCGGTTTGACGAGGGAGCCTGGAACGATTTCGTCCAGAAGATCAACTATGTCCGGACCGATCTGGAAGAGCCGAAGGAGTATGCCGCTTTGGCGGACCGCCTGGGCGAACTGGAGGAAGGCCCCGCGAACCGCCTGTATTACCTGGCAACGGCCCCGGAACTCTACGGGCCGGCCTGCTCGGCGCTGGCAGGAGCCGGCATGACGGCGGAAACCGACGGCTACCGGCGGATTATCATTGAAAAGCCGTTTGGCCGCGACCTGGCCTCGGCCACGGAACTGAACCGTCAGGTGCATGCCGCCTTCCGCGAGCATCAGGTCTATCGGATTGATCACTACCTGGGCAAGGAAACGGCCCAGAACATCCTGTTTCTTCGTTTTGCCAACACGCTGTTCGAACCGGTCTGGAACCGGCGCTATGTATCCAACGTGCAGATCACGGTGGCGGAGGATGTGGATGTGGGGTCGCGCGGCGGCTATTACGACCAGTCCGGGATCCTGCGCGACATGTTCCAGAACCACCTGCTGCAACTGCTGTCGCTGGTGGCCATGGAACCGCCGGCTTCGCTGGAGGCCAACGCCATCCGCAACGAGAAGGCCAAGGTGATCGGCAATATCCGGTTGATCCGGCTGGCGGACACGGTGCGGGGCCAATACGAGGGCTACCGCGAGGCCGATCGGGTTGCGCCGGATTCCCCAACGGCGACGTTTGCGGCGTTGAAACTCTACATCGACAACTGGCGCTGGAAGGGCGTGCCCTTCTATCTGCGATCGGGCAAGGCGATGCCGGAACGGACCAGTTCGATCATCGTGGAATTCCAGCCGCCGCCGGATGTGATGTTCGGCCTGGCCCGCAACAAGACGTTTCGACCCAACATGCTGTCCATTTGCATCCAGCCCGAGGAGGGCATGCATCTTCGATTCGAGGCCAAGGTGCCCGACACGGTCGCGGATTCGCGATCGGTGAACATGGACTTCAATTACAGCGAGGCATTTCCGGATGTGACCCTCCCGGACGCCTACGAACGGTTGCTGCTGGATGCGCTGAAGGGCGATGCCTCCCTGTTCTCGCGCAACGATGATATCGAGCTGGCGTGGCGGCTGATCGATCCGATCCTGTTTGGCTGGGACAAGTCGCCGGAGTTGTCGCCGTTGCGAACCTATCCGCGCGACACTTGGGGACCGGCGCAGGCCGATGACCTGCTGGCGCGCGAGGGGCATGCCTGGCGGCTGGGTTGTGGCGAAAAGGGATGCTTGATTTGAAGAATCGTCGCGGGGCGCAACGGAAAGGTGAGCAGTCATGAAAGATAGAGCGGACATCGGCGTGGTGGGCCTGGCGGTGATGGGCGAAAACCTGATCCTGAACATGGAGAGCCATGGCTTCACGGTGGCGTGCTTCAACCGCACCACGGCCAAGGTCGACGCCTTCCTGACCGGTCGCGGCAAGGGCAAGAACCTCATCGGCTGCCATCGTCTTCCAGAATTGGTCGCGGCGCTCGCGCGTCCGCGCAAGGTGATGATGATGGTCCGCGCGGGCCGGCCCGTGGATGATCTGATCGGGGAACTGACCCCCCTGCTGGAGCCGGGAGATCTCCTGATCGATGGCGGCAACAGCCATTACCCCGACACGATCCGGCGCTGCCAAACCGCGGCGGCTGGCAACCTGCTCTACGTGGGCGCGGGCGTCTCGGGCGGCGAAGAAGGGGCGCTGAAGGGACCGTCCATCATGCCCGGAGGCCACCCCGAGGCCTGGCCACATATCCAGCCAATCTTCCAGGCGATCGCCGCCAAGGTCGACGACGGCACGCCGTGCTGTGAATGGCTGGGGCCGGATGGGGCGGGCCATTTCGTCAAGATGGTTCACAACGGCATCGAATATGGCGACATGCAGTTGACGGCCGAGGCATATCATCTGATGGCGCAGGGCTGGGGCATGACACCTGCGGAGATGGCGGAGGTGTTTCGGCGCTGGAACGGAGGGGAGTTGGACTCCTACCTGATTGAAATCACGGCGGACATCCTGGCCAAGACGGATGACGAGACCGGCCGGCCGATGGTGGATGTGATCCTGGATGCGGCGGGGCAGAAGGGCACCGGCAAATGGACCTCGCAGGCGGGGCTGGATCTGGGCGTGGGTATTCCGCAGATCGCGGAAGCGGTCTTCGCACGCTGCCTGTCGGCGATCAAGGAAGAACGCGTGGCGGCCGCGGGCAAGCTTCCGGGGCCGAAGGGAGGGCATTCCGGGGATCGTTCGGCCTTCCTTGCCGACTTGGAGCGGGCCGTCTATGCGGCCAAGATCTGCTCTTATGCGCAGGGCTACCAGTTGCTGCGCGCGGCGTCGACGGAGCATGGCTGGAACCTGAACTTTGGCGATATCGCCCTGCTGTGGCGCGGCGGGTGCATCATCCGCGCGCGCTTTCTCGGCGACATCAAGCGGGCCTTCGATGCGGAGCCCACCCTGGCCAATTTGCTGTTGGCTCCGTTTTTCCGGGACAAGGTGGCGGCGGCGCAGGAGGCCTGGCGGCGGACCGTCGTGGCGGCGGTGGAAGGGGGTATCCCAATCCCGGCCATATCCACCGCGTTGAACTACTACGATGCCTACCGCTGTGAACGGCTGCCGGCGAATCTGCTCCAGGCGCAGCGCGATTATTTCGGCGCGCACACCTACGAGCGCATCGACAAGCCCCGCGGCGAATTCTTCCACACTAACTGGACCGGACAAGGCGGCGCCACCGCCTCTACCACGTACGTCGTGTAAGGGCGCCCCTCCAGATCCAAGATTTGACGGCGCCAGGGGCAGACCCTGAAATAGTACGTTGCAGTTGAAATCTTAAATCTTAATGCCTGACCCCGACGAGGAGTTCGTAGGGGCGGGGCCAGTCGGGGAGGGAGAAGGCGCGGGGTTCGATGGCGAATCCGGCCTGCTTCATCCGGCGCAGCCATGTTGCGCGGGGGAAGAGGCCCAATTCCATGCGGTCCTGCTCGATCCGGAGGCCTTGGGGGTCTTGAATCAGATAGGTCAACAGGACCTCGATGGTGGTGTCGGCGGGATCGGGATCCCAGGCGTATTCGAAGTAAGTGAACGTCGTCTGGCCGTCGGAATGGGTAACGGTTTCGGCTTCCGGGGAGTGGAACTGTTCGCGATAGCGGTCGGGGGAGGTGAGGAAGACTCCGCCGGGGCGCAGGTGAGCGACGGCGGTCCGGAACGCGGCGAGCAGATCGTCTTCCGTCCGCATGTGGCTGATGGCGTCGTGAATGAGTACGGCGTCGAAGGTCTGTCCGAGGCGGATCGAACGCATGTCTCCCACATGTGTTTCGATGCCGGGGATGAGCTTTCGGCACTGGGCCAGCATCTCATCGGACAAGTCCACGGCGACGGCGTTGAAATCCGGAGCAAGATGCAACAGGTTATGCCCGCCGCCGACCCCGAGTTCCAGCAGGCGGTGGCGGCCAGGGCCGAGCTTTTCTCCCAGTACGGTGCGCCAGTGGGCGGCTTCGGCGGCGTATTCCCCGGGCGGGCTCATCAAGGGCCACAGATGGGCGAATTCGCGATAGAGGCGGTCGGTGGGCGTGTCGCGGGTGTTCATGGTGAAGTCTCCCGGGCGGGACGATAGGGTTCTTCCCTGGGCAGGTGGCAGACCAGGAGTTTGAAGTAGAACAGGAAGAGAAACCATTCGAGACCCGGCGGCTGGCGAAAGGCGTAAAGCGACAGGAGTGCTGCGATGGCATAGGCGGTCATGCCGACGGGGCGCTGGAGATAGAGCGGAACGAGCAACACGACGGTCGCGGCTGCGAGAAGATAACCACCGGTGAGCAACACCCAAGTCCAGTCCACTTGCAAAAAGAGCCAGGAAACGAGCAACAGGTGAAGCAGGTGGAGCGCGACAAACGAAACATGCGCCCCGAGTCCCTGTCCGGCACGATGGTACCAGCGCTTGGCGGATGACGTGGCGTTGGTGACGATGCCGCCGGCGAGGTCCATCGCCAACAGCGCGCCTACGGCATATTGCGCCGTATTCCAGCCCACGCCGGAACGTGCGGCATGCCACGGAGCCGCGATGCCGGCCAGAATGGGCAGAATGGACTGCAGACCTGCCTCTGCACGCGTGGCGCCGGGTCCGACAAACCGGTCCCAGGCCCCCGCCAGCCCGCTTCGAGGTGGCGGAAAATTCCAGTTCGAACTCATGGGTGGATGTTTCCTTGCCTTGTATCGCTGTCCACAACAAAGACAAAGTTCATACAAATCTTCCGGTAACACGCAAACGTCATCATGCAAAGATGGGGCCAAAAAGCGAGGCGAAAGGGAGGGGGGGAGGACAAATGAAAGAGTGAAGGAGATGCTCGATGGAAAGAAAATCGTGGTGGTGATGCCGGCGTACAACGCGGCGAAGACGTTGCGGAAAACCTACGACGAGGTCATGGCGCAGGGCGTGGTGGACCGGGTGATCGTGGTGGACGACGCCAGCCGCGACGAGACGGCGGCGATGGCCCGGGAACTGCCGAGTCTTCGCCAACGAGATGCTGGCCCAGATCCTCTGGCGCGGAGTGTTCATCGCGGAAGTCAGTTGCCCCACGCTCTACTTTCCCGAAGCCTCCTCCATCAACTTCCGCCGCAGCGTCCGTTACGGCTTCGGCTGCCTCCGCGTGGGCCTGAACCTACCGCCTGGCCAAGCTGGGCTGGTGCGCCAGCCCGCTGTTTGCGGATCCTGTCGCAACGCCCGGCCCCAAGGCCTAGCGCGGATCCGCTCCCGCCCCCCCCCCCCCACGATATTGCTACAATTCACGGGCTGACCCCTTTTGTGGCGGATTGGGCTGGTTTTCCGGTCCTCAAGGGGTTACGTAACAAGCATGCAGGGTCGGTCCAATCGATTGCGGTTCTCTGGCCGGGCCGAATGGGGTCTGGCCGTCATCCTGTTTGCTGTGACGCTGGCATTGTTCTGGCCGGCGCGGCGGTTCGATTTAATCAGCTTGGACGATTTCGTCTACGTGCGGCACAATCCCATTTTGGCGGATGGCCTGGTGTGGGCGGGGATTTGGCGAGCGCTCACCACCCTCTATGAGCAATGGTGGCTGCCGCTCTTGTGGATCTCCTATCTGCTGGATGAAGCGCTGTGGGGCAGCGGTCCCCAGGGCCATCATCTGACGAACGTTTTGCTTCACGCTGCGAACTCGGCCTTGCTGTTTGCGGTCTTGCGGCGGATGACGGGTGCGCGTTGGTGCAGCCTATTCGTAGCGGCGTTGTTTGCCTGGCATCCCACACGGGTGGAAGCGGTGGCGTGGATCGCGGCGCGGAAGGACGTGCTCAGCGGATTGTTTTTTCTGCTGGCGCTGTCGGCCTACGCGCGCTATGCGGAGCGGCCTTCCGCGCGCGGGATGGCGTGGACGTTCGCCGCGATGCTGGCGGGGCTGATGTCAAAAGCCATCCTGGTCGCGTTGCCTCCGTTGCTGTTGTTGCTGGACGTGTGGCCGTTGCGCCGCGTCCGCTGGCCGGGGGCAGGGGCAGGGGCCGAGTGGCGGCGGTTGCTGGCGGAAAAGGCGCCGTTGATCGCCTTGGCGGCCTTGTTCGTCGGAATCAACCTGTGCACCCATTCTACCGGACGCGGCGCCGATGCGCCCGTGTCGGCGCTGGCTCGGCTGGGGATGCTGGCGCCGAACGTGCTGGCCTATCTGAAGCTGTCGGCGGCGCCGATCCGGCTGAGCCTTCTCTATCCGGAAAACGACGTCGTGGTCTGGCCGGCGGCGCTTGCGGCGCTGGCCGTCGTGCTGGGCGGGCTTTGGGCACTGTGGCATTGGCGCCAACGGTATCCCTACGTCGCCGTCGGTGGGGGGTGGTTTCTGGTGTTGCTGCTGCCGGTGCTGCGCGGCGTGCGGATGGGATTGGCCCAATACGCCAATCGCTGGACCTATCTGCCGTTGATCGGATTGGGATTGGCCTTAACCTGGGCGACGGAGGAATGGAGCCGGGATTCCCGGCGGCGGCGATGGCTGGTCGCTGGCGCAGGCAGCGCGTTGTTGGCAGCGTGTCTGGCGGGTACGCGAGCGGAGTTGCCGCATTGGCGGGATTCCCGGACCGTTTTCGCGCGTGCGGTCGCCGTCGATCCGACGGCCCACTTCGCCCACAACAGCCTGGGATTGGCGCTGATCGAGACTGGACGCGTGGAAGAAGGGTTGGCACATGTCGAAACCGCTGTGCGGTTGCGACCGGACAAGGCGGGCTATGCCGCCAACCTGGGCAGCGCGCTCTTACGGCTCGGCCGGGCCAAAGAAGCCTTGGCATGGCAGGACCAGGCGATCCAGATCCGCGGTGACCAGGCGGACTACCACAACAACCGCGGTCAAGCGTTGGCCGCGCTGGATCGCCGGGACGAAGCCCGGACCGCTTTCGGCGACGCCCTGCATTTGGCTCCGAACCACCCGGAAGCGAACTTCAATCTGGGTGTTCTGTTGTTCGAAGCGGGCAACGCGGCGGCCGCGTTGCCGCATTTCCAGGCCGCGGTGCGGAGTCGGCCCCGCACCGCGGCGGTCTGGTACAATCTGGGAATGGCCAATGCCGCGTTGGGACGGTATGCGGAAGCGGAGTCGTGTGTGCTCCGGGCGCTGGATCTGGAGCCCGGGATGACCGGGGCCGAAGCCGCGCTGAGGCGCATCCGTCTGCTGCGGTTCTGAGCGCCTGAATCGGCGTGATTCGTGAAATGCCGCATATTCCGACAGGTAAAACGTTTGTAATGAATCATTAAAATAAACCTTTACCCAAGTTCAGCGACTGCGGTATAAACTCCCATGTGATGAGGAAGAAGTTTATATGTTGAGGGAGAAGTGCTCCTTCTCAGCGTTTTAAATAAATGAACCAAAACAGGAGATCCGAAATGAAAAAATTGATGGTAGCGTTGGTGATCGTGGCGATCGCGTCCGTGGCGCAAGCCGAACTGCTGGCGACGTGGACGTTTGCGGACGGTGTATCAACCGTGACGCCCGAAGCGGGTGCGGCCAACATCGGTCAGGTGACGTTTGGTGAATTGACCCGCGTGGTTCTGGGCACCTCCAGCACGGCTGCCAACCAGTTCTCGAGCAATAACTGGGGCGTGGAAGGCAACGGTATCAGCTTGGGCATCACCGTGGCGGCTTACTATCAAATCGCCAATGCGACGCTCGGCGTCGGCGGGCTGAATGGTTCCAACACTGGTGCGGGCACCTTGCAATGGTCCTTGGGCTATGCCGGCGGTACAAGCTTTGGCACGGACGTGGGCACCGCCTGGACAGTTGCCTTTGCTTCGGCCAACTCCGTGTATGCGGATGTCGAGGTGGGCACGATCAACGCAGGCGCAAATTCCCTGTTCCTGCGCTCCACGGGCGGCCAGGTGGCCACCCCCACCGCTACGCCTGCCGCAGCGGGTTCCTCCCGTCTGCTGAACGAGCTGACGATGTCGGGCGACATTCAGTACATCCCCGAGCCCGCGACCATGAGCCTGCTGGGCTTGGGCGCGCTGGCCTTGGCGCTGCGTCGCAAGATGAAGAAGTAAATCACCCGCAAGGGTTGATGCAAAGAGCGGCCGAAAGGCCGCTCTTTTTTTTGTTGTAGATGCGCCCGCTGGGCGCGGTTGATTTGGTTCGGCTGTAGATGCGCCCGCTGGGCGCGTCGGCTCGGGAAGAAGCCGCGCTCAGCGAGCGCAGCTACAGGGAGGGACAATGCGGATCGGATTGTAGATGCGCCCGCTGGGCGCGTCGGATCGGGAAGAAGCCGCGCTCAGCGAGCGCAGCTACAGGGAGGGACAATGCGGATCGGATTGTAGATGCGCCCGCTGGGCGCGTCGGATCAGGAAGAAGCCGCGCTCAGCGAGCGCAGCTACAGGGCGGAACAGCGCGGATCGGATTGTAGATGCGCCCGCTGGGCGCGTCGGATCGGGAAGAAGCCGCGCTCAGCGAGCGCAGCTACAGGGAGGGACAATGCGGATCGAGTTGTAGAGGCGCCCGCTGGTCGCGTTGGGTTGGGACGTATTCCCGCTTCCCTCTCCGCCACCCTGCGGATTGGCATTTGACAATGAAGTCGGAGCGCATATAGTTGGTCATGAAGACTAAGTCTGAATGGAGAGTATTGCATGCCTCTCAGTGTGAACATTCATGAAGCGAAAAGCGGCCTGTCCGGGTTGCTTGCCCAGGTTGCCAAGGATGGACGGCCGGTTGTGATCTGCAACCGGGGCAAGCCCGTAGCGGAGATTGGTCCGCACCGCACGCGCCAGCGCACCGTGCCGCATCCCCGCATGGGTCGCATCAAAATATCCTACGACCCGATCGAGCCGTTGCAGCCGGATGAATGGCCGACGGACGTGCCATGAACCTGTTGCTCGATACCTGTGCACTTCTGTGGTTGGCGGCTGGCGATCCGAGGCTGTCGAAAGCGGCGAAGCAGGCGATTGAGCGGTCTGCCGTTGTCTTCGTTTCCGTCATGAGCGGATTCGAAATCGCGCTCAAGCACAGGCGCGGCAAGTTGTATTTGCCCGCGGAACCGGAGGACTGGCTCACTCGTATTGTCCTGCACCACAACCTGGAGGTGCTGGCGCTTGAACTGGACGATGCCGTCCGGGCGGCCACCTTGCCGGACATCCATCGCGACCCCTGCGACCGGTTCATTATCGCCGCCGCTCTGCGCCTGGGGCTGCCCGTGGTGACAATCGATCCTGTATTCCGGGAATATGGCGTACGGGTGATCGGAGAATGAGAAACGCAGGTATAGATGCACCCGCTGGGCGCGTTTGATTTGGTTCGGCTGTAGATGCGCCCGCCGGGCGCGTCGGATCAGGAAGAAGCCGCGCTCAGCGAGCGCAGCTACAGGGAGGGACAATGCGGATCGGATTGTAGATGCGCCCGCTGGGCGCGTCGGATCGGGAAGAAGCCGCGCTCAACGAGCGCAGCTACAGGGAGGGACAATGCGGATCGGATTGTAGATGCGCCCGCTGGGCGCGTCGGTTTTGGATCGGCTGTAGATGCGCCCGCCGGGCGCGTTTGATTTGGTTCGGCTGTAGATGCGCCCGCCGGGCGCGTCGAATCGGGAAGAAGCCGCGCTCAGCGAGCGCAGCTACAGGCGGGACAAGGCGGATCGGATTGTAGATGCGCCCGCCGGGCGCGTTGGATCGGATCGGGGGCCAACAGCCGCCGCGCTCAACGAGCGCAGCTACAGGAGCGATCACAGCGGAGAATCGAAATCCACGACCCCCTGCCAAGGCCATTTGTCCCATGAATCCACCAAGCCCGCGCGGACCGGATTATCCCGGACATAGGCCCATTTTTCGGCATAGGATTCTTCCGATCTCAGCACATGGTCGAAGTATCCCCGTTGCCACAGCGGAGGCGTGATGGCCATCTCGGTGCAGAGGCCTTTTGTGGCCCACTCCTTCCACTTGTTCATGAATTGTGGAAGTGGCCGGATGGTGTCTGTGGCGTTCTCTGCGCAGAAGAAATGCACATGGTCCGGCATGACAACGTAGCGCCCGATGAGCCAACCGTGGCGAGCTTTCGCCGCCTGCCATTCGCGGAGGAGGATGTTCATCGCCGGTTGGGAGGCCAGGATCGGTTTGCGGCCTGCGGTACAGGCGGTGATGAAATAGACCGGCCGGCGAATCCAGATGCGGTCCAGGCGTCGGAGATGGGTGTGCGTTGGCATGCTCCGAGTTTACAAACGCAGTGAAGGAAAGGGCAATTCTGAATTGAACAGCCGCCGCGCTCAGCGAGCGCAGCTATAGGGCGGGACAACGCGGATCGAATTGTAGATGCGCCCGCTGGGCGCGTCGGATCGGGCAAAGCATGGCGGCTGGGATGGCATTGCGGACGAGAGGGCAGGGTGGTATAACTATCTCATGACTCGTCACCCGCCCATGTTTCGTCTGGTGTTGGTTGCCCTTGGTCTGGCGGCCTTACCATTACGTGTGCCGGCGGATGGCTTGTACGCGGATTTCACCACCTCCATGGGCGATTTCACGGTGGAACTGGACTTCGTGCGCGCGCCGCGGACGGTGGCGAATTTCATCCGCCTGGCGGAGGGAACGCAGGTTTGGATGGATCCGGGAAACGGCGCGGTGGAAACCGAGCCGTGGTTTGCAGGCAGCGCGCTCTACCGCATCCAATACGCCGTTCCGGCGGCCGGCACGACGAATGTGCTGGCCTTGCAGGGCGGCTTGCGTTCCGTGGGCGGCAGCTATAACGCCGGGCCGGGGTATACCATCTTGGATGAGGCGCTCAACGGATTGAGCCATTCCAACGGGGTGATCGCCATGGTGGCGGACGGGCCCCACACGGGGGCGGCGGAATTCATGCTCTTGCTGACGAACGGCGCGGCCTATTGGGACGGGCGGCAGACGGTCTTCGGCCGCGTGAGCGCGGGCACGAACGTGGTGCGGGCGATTGCCACGGGCGGGCAAACGGACGGGATGCTGCATACGCCGGCGGCGATTTCCGGCGTGGCGATTCGGCGGGTGGGGGCGGTGGCCGAGGCGTTTGCCGTCGATCGGGCGGACTTGCCGGCCGTCCAGGCAGACGGCTGTCGGGTGGATATGCTGGCGGGCGATTCGGCACAGTACGTCTGCGTGAAGGCGCCGCAATCGGAAACCTGGATGGCGCATACCGCCGATCTGCTGAACCCGCAGTGGTCGCTGTATTCCTTCGGGTTCAACGGCACGACGCAGGCCGTGGACGTCACGACGCCCTTCAGCACGGCGCCGGATGGGTGGTCGCGCCATTTTTTCCACGGCACGCGCGTGGACTATCCCATCTTCAGTGCGATTCCGCTGGACGAGATGGCCGGGATCACGTTTGCAGCGGAATGGGGCGACGGAACCGTTTACCAGTATTGGCTGAACCTGTCGGCTCGCACTGGATTCTGGCAGAACGTGACCACGACGGGGGCCGTCGTGAGAATCAACGATCCCTTTTATATGGTGTCGCAAACGCGAGGCGGCAACTGCACCCATTTCAATTTTATGGACGTAAACGGCAACGTATTCGACTACGTGCTGGGCTTCGAGGCCAAGGGGGCGACAACGGGGCGATACTATTTGGAGCTGACGTCGGGTTGGACGGGTGAATCGTTGGGGACGGAATGGGGCGATTGCCAATATGCGCCGTGGAATCCTGGAGTCAATGCGACATCCCTTGCGGCGAAATATCCCAGCCGAGATTGGCCCAGTCAACGGCAAGGCCCGGTATTTCCGCGCGGAATCCAACGACTGGAAACGGGGGGCGGAGGAGAAGCCGCTGACGATCTTTAGCGGCTTTCGGACGGCGGCGGGGGGATATCCACGACATAAAGTCGCGCGGGGAGCCGGGTGAGGGCCCATTGGCCGAGCGCCGGCACGAAGGTGTACAGTGGGGGATTGACGGTTTGGTTCAACTGCTCGTCGTAGCGCAGCCAGGCTGGGATTTGCGTGCCGATGCCGGTGAGGGCACCGCCGACGGTCTGGGAGGCGCCGGCCTGGTCATCGCGGCCGGTGTGCAGATAATAGAACATCAGCGCATCCTGCGCGCCTTCGTTCATCGCCACGTGGGTGATGCCTCGCGCCGCGATGATTTCGCGCGCACGGGCGCCCGGCAGCGGGTCGGCAAAGCATTCCGCGGCGGCGGCCAGTCCGTCGAGATTTTCCCAGTAGAGCGTGCCGATGGCATCGCCGGTGCCAAAATAGTAGACGGCTGGGCCCATTTCGGCCGGGGCCAACAGGCGGACGGGGGAGGGAGCGGCGGTTTCTTTGAGAGTGACCATCCAATTGCGCAATTGAAGGGCCTTGAGATATTGCGGATCGATGGTGGAGACCTTGGCCATCCGCCAGAGCGGATACAGGCCGATGCCCAGACCGAAAAGCCATTGAAGACCTAGCAGTAGGACAAGCCCTTGCGCGGAACGCCGGACCAAGGGCATGGACTCCGTCCTCAAGGCCAGCAAAGCGGCCACGACCATCAACAGGCTGGCCATTGCCGCAAACGATCGCCAGCGGATCTGCCAGAGCAGCAGCGCCGAGAACAACAGGAAGACCGGGGTGGCGAAGATCAAGGCGAGGCGGGCGGCAACGGGCAGGCGCAGTTTTGGGCCCAGCGCCACCCAGCCGCCGATGCAGACCAAGCCCGGCCCGATGAAACGCAGCAGCAGGAGCAAGGCACTTTCGTCGTTCTGGATGGCATAGGCGCGCACAGTCATAAATTCGTGGATGTGGCGGGCGTGGAGACGCCACATCAGGGCAGTCCGCGGCAAGTAGCTGGATTCGGGGCCGAGCAGCACGAGCGCCGGGAGCGCGGCGGCGGTCAGCAGGGCCAGCACGACGTGAAGAAGGCGCGGAGCGGAGATCCGCCGATCCCGATGTTTCCAGCGGGCAAGAAGAAACAGGCTTTCGCCGATGCCCAGCCAAGACAGGGCATAGAGCGGATGGTTGACCTCCAGGCGTAGCGGGAAGGGGCCCGGGGCGTATTCGACCAGATAGAGGACTAGAGCGGTCCCGGCACCGGCCCACGACCAGACGCGCCAGACCCCGGGATGCATCTGGATTTTCACCGGATCGAATGGCCGCGGCGAGAGCAGCAGGACCGCGGCGGCGGAAATGGCGAGGGCGGCGAGGGCGAAATAGAAGACCGTGGCGCCGAACCAGAGCCCGAGACCGCCGCCGATGCCCGACGCGACGAACAGACGGAGGTCCGGGCGGTCTTTTGGGGTCCAGCCGAATCCGCTGAACAATAGAAACAGTGCGGACGAAAACGCGGCCATGATCTGGAAGGCGTGGTGATCGGGGCGCAGGGGATGAAAGTCCCAGAACAGGAGCGCGGCGGGTGCCAGGGCGCACAACGCCGCCGCTCCGAATCCGATACGGCGACGCAAAAACAGGTAAAGCGCCGAGAACAGAAGGAAGCCCGTCAGCGGCATCAGCAGCCGTCCGGCGAGTTCCATGGCGAGCGGAGGCGCGAGGTCGGTTGCTTCCAGGGCGGCGGAAAGACCCATCAGGCTCCAGATAGGCAGATGGCTCCAATGCATCTCGCGGCCGTAAGGGGCGTTGTCGGCTGCGGTGCGGCGCAGGCGCCAATGGCCGGATTGACGGAGATCCCGGGCATAGGAAAGCCATAGATAGGCATCGGGGTCGATAAACAGCCGCGCCTGCCGCCAGGATTCGCCGGCGTGGATTTGCGGCGGCGTGGAGGTGGTGTGGCGCTCGAATCTTCGCAATGCGGCGTCGATGCCCCAGCCCATGCCGCCGAACCAGCACGCCAGAAGAACGAGAGGCAACCACGGGAGCCATTTCGCGTTGGCAAACGGGCGAGGCGGGGCGAGGGGATTCATGCGGTTTGATTTTTCATATTAGTCTTGAATCTGAATGGAAAAGACTTGGTATCGGAGCCGCTCCTTGGCATAGCCGGAAGGGGTTTTGAATATATAGCCGTCTTGGCCAATTTTGGAAAGCGGTTCATCGATGGCGGTCCACGGTGGCCGATTGGTGAAGGGCGCGTAGGTGAGTCGGCCATCCAGCGTGTGGAGCGCGGCAAACCGGGGGTCGTGGATGCCGGTCGCTACGAAATAGTAGAGTTCGGGATAGGAAGAATGGACCACGGAGACGAGATGGGTGAGCCCGCGATCGCGGGCAATGGCCAACGCCTCTTCCGCATCGGGCGAGACGTCGGCAAGCATCGATGCTTCCGCTCGCCACCCGGCGGCGTTTTCCCAATAGTAGGAGGCGACGGAGGGAATGCCGGAATAGTAGTAAAGCAGCGGGACTTCCGGCGCCATGCCGGCAAAACGCCAGCGGTTGGTTCCGGCCGCCAAGCCCCACTGAAGGGCGTTGCGTTTTTTGAGGTTGTTGGCGATCCAGCTCTCCGGCAGGGCTCGGGTTTCGGAGATGTTGTTTTCCAGGCGCAGGCGGGAGCGGTCGGAAGAAAGGCCATCGAGCAGGATGAGCGCCAGCAGCAAGCCGCCGAACAGGCGCGAGAGGGGGGGCGAGAAGTTTTCGCTCGGCTTAAAAACTGTCGTCAGCAGCAGCAATGTGAGCCAGACCAGCGCGGCGGCCAAACTGAAACCCCAGCGTTGCTGGACCATGCCCGCCACGAAGAACAAACTGGCAAACAGAAAGGCGGTGAACAAGAGCCGCTGCGATTGCGGCGTACGGATGCGACGCAGGAACAGGAGAATGCCAACCCAAGGGAGCGCGGCGGCGAAAAAGCGGAAGGTGGCCAGGAAGGAGCGCCAGTTGCCTTCCCGGATCAGCGAGGATGGCAAGAATTCGATGATGTATCGGGCATGGAGCCGTTTCAGGAACGGATCGTACATGTGATGCCAGGAATCCGGACCCAAGAGGACTGCCAAGGGAAGCGTTAGCGCCAGAAGTCCCGGAATCAGGAGACGGGCGACGAGCGGAACGTTGAGGGCAATCGGCCGGCGCAAACGAGCCAGTTGTTCGAGTCCCAACGCGACGCCGATCCAGGATATCCAGTAGAGGGGGTGGTTCACTTCCAGCCGCATGGCGAGATGATGGGGGGCATATTCGAGCAAGTAGCAAAGGAGGGCGACCAGGCAGCCGGCTGCGGCCCACAATCGCCACAAGGCCGGGTCGTAGGTTTCACTTTTCTTCGGAGAGTGGAAAACCGGAAGCGCCGGAAGCATGGCTATCGCGAGTATGGCGAGCCCGATCAGCCAAACGGTCGCGCCTACCCAGAGGGCCAACCCGCCAAAAACACCGGAGGCGATGAACCATCGCCGCGCGGCGCGGCGCTCCGGCACGGCGGGAAGATTCAACCAGAAAGCGCTCGATGCATCGGCGGAGGGACCGGCCATGTGAACCCACCCCATTCCGCCGAATTGCAGGCAGGCGAACGAGGCCCAGAGGAAGAACAGTTGGAAAGCGTGGTGATCCGGTTTGAGCGGAAAAAAGGCGATGGCAACCGATCCGTAGGTAAGCCAGGCAAAAACGAACCCGGCTGCCGGGAGCAAGCCCATTTTTCTGACAATCGCCAGGAAGGTCATGCACAGAAAGAGAAATTGGAACAGCGGCATCACCCACACTCCGGCCAATTCGATTGCCCGTGCCACCGGCCAGCCAGTTCCGGCGATGATGGCCGTAGCCATGCCGCGCAGCGTCCAGAGGAGCAGGTGGCTCCAGTGCATTTCACGGCCGTAGGGTGCATTGTCCATGAAGGTCCATCTCAGGCGCCAGTCTCCGGAATTCATCAGGTCGCGCGTGTGCGCCAGCCAGGCATAGCTGTCGGTTTCGAGAAAGAAACGGGGCTCGGGCACGCCGGCGATCGTGTCTGGTGGAACGGTCGAGCGGTTGAAGGCTTGAGCGGCGCGATCAGTGTGCCACGTGAAGAAGACGATATGCCCGGCTAGCAGCGACAGGCACAGAATCATCCAAAGTGTTTTGGCTCCAGCGCGGAACCGGCACGAGGTCGGATCCTGAACGGACGATGCGTGGATGTTCATCGGCTTGACCATAGCCGGGCGGCGGCCTCTTCGCGATAGGGTTTTTGGTTTAGATAAAGAGCCAAGCGCGCTTGGAGGTTGCGGCGGAAGTCAGTGTTGACCGGGCTGTCCGGCACGAGTTCAATCGCTTGCCGGATCGTTTGCGCGGCCGCGTCGAACTCTCTGGCATTGGCTTGCGCCGCCGCCAGCGTGTCGAGCAGGGCGGGATGGGGACCCGGTGCCAGCGATTGCACGTGTTGAGCCAGATCGAAGACTTCCTGCGGTGGGGCCGGTGACCATTCTGCCGTGGCCAGCAGCCAAGCAACGTTGTTGAGCAAATCGCCCCGGTCGGGGTAGGTTTTGGCTAGCCGTTGGAAATAGGCCCAAGCGTTGCGCCGCAGTCCCCTTTGCCAGTGGTAAGCATGGAGTGCAAGTAGATCGGCCAAGGTGATTCGCTCGTGGTTCCGGTAGGGGGGGAGCAACCGGGCATAGTCGCGTGCCGCCAGTGCCTCGCCCTTTTCAAAAGCGGCCGCCATTTGCAGGAGGATGAGATTGTTCTGGCCGACGTCTGTCGGCGCAAGCTCGCGCCGGGCTTGTTCCGCATAGACGATGGCTTGGTCGTGTTTCGAACCTAGAAACGAATACAAGGCCATTTGGAATGCCCATTCGCCCGCAGGGAAGTCCGCTGGCGGAAGGTTTCCCAGAAACGCCAGCGTTGCGTCTGCGCCCTCTTGCTCGTGGATGCAAAGCAACAGCGAGGCCAAAATTTCGACGTCACGGGGAGCGGCGGCGAAGGCTTGCTCCAAGGCGGCTTGGGCCGCCGCGAAATCGCCGTCGCTCGCGAGTTGGCGCAAGATTCGGACATTCCGGGTCGCCGGATGGTCGGGGACACGCGACGCCACGCGCGTGAACAGGCGTTCGCTGTTGGCCCAGATAGGCAACAGGTTTAAGGTCAAGGTGCCCAATGCGGCCAATAGACCGGCGGCGGCCAGTGCGCGGACGACCCGATGCAGGCGCGGGCGTGTGTAATCGGCGTTGGAAAACCTCATCGGCAACAGCGCAAGGGACAGGCCTAGCGCCGGAAGATAGGTGAAGCGATCGGCGACGCTGTGAACGCCGACCGGTCCGAAAAATCCGATGACCGGCAAAAACAAGATCAAGAACCATAGCCAGCCGATTCCCACCTGCGGACGGTGGTTGCGAAGCCGCCAGATCCATATGGACAAAAGGAACAGCAGGGTGCCGGCGGCAAATAAGCGCATCCACGAAAAAGCGACGAGTGGATATAGGGGGCCGAGGCGCGCTGGCCAGAAGATCTTGAACAGGTAGAACCCATAATGGATCGGAACCAGCAAGGCGTGACGCCATAACGGCACGGAGTCGAGCGCGCCAACGGCCCGATGACCATGGATGGCAATCCAGGCCAAGGCTCCGGCCACCAGGAAAAACGGACTCTTTTCCAACAGAAGCCTAAGCCAACAGCGATGCGGTTGCCCATTGACCGCCGCTCGGCCCAACGGCCAGATGTCCAAGCAAATGAGGGCAATCGGCAAGGGCACCAAGGAAGGCTTGGTCAGAATGCCGGCGACGTATGCGCCGAGGGCGGCAAGAAATGGGCCCGGGCGCAGTCCGCCCGGTTGACGAGAAGCCCGGGCATAGAATGCGACGGTCAGCAGGCAGAAGAATCCGGATAGCACGTCTTTTCGCTCGGAAACCCAGGCCACGGATTCGACGCGGAGCGGATGGAAGGCCCAGAGGCCAGCACAGAAAAAGGCGACCCAGGGTCTTCGGCACAAGGCGAACAATAGCCCATAAAGCAAAACGGCGTTACATGCATGCAACAGTACATTGGTGAAGTGAAAACCCCACGGGTGGGACGGTGAAGCGTGGAGAAGAGAAACGTCGACCATGTAGGATAGCCACAGCAGCGGCATATACATCGGCGCGGCGGCATTGGCGGGCGAAAAGGCAGCGCGGATGGACTCTGGAGAAAGACCCTTCAACACAGGGGTGTTGTGGGAGATATAGGCGAGGTCGTCCGCCTGCACCAACTCGTAGCTGAGCGATGGCGCAAAAAGAGCGAAGGTCATTGCAAACAATAGAATCCCGGTAAAGCCAGATTGGGAAAACAGATAATTAGCTGCGGACGCCTTCATTCGAGGCATACTATACGATCTCTCCAGCGGGCCGGACAAGCGGGAACGGGCGAAAACGCGGCGAGACTGCTGATCTGCAGGTGTCCCCTTCTCGAAGCCGATGGCAATTATGTGGCTAGGTCAACTGGGAACAGAGTCGGAGCGCCATTGGCCAGCCTAAAAGAATCGCGCAGATGCCGCTTCTCGATAAGGCTTCTGTTGCCGGTAGAGTTGCAATCTTTGATGCAGGCTGTTGAGAAATTCAACATTTTCCGGAACGTCGGCGACGAGATTCAGCGCACGTTTTGTCGAGCGCACGGCGGCCGGAAAATCACCGCTGTTGGCTTGTGCCACAGCCAAGGTATCTAATAGGAGTGGCTGGTTTTCACCCCCCGCAGCTAGGGCTTGGCGCGCCAGCGCCAACACTTCTTCCGGGTGGGCGGGTGATGGTGCGGTAACGGCCAGAACCCAGGCAAGGTTGTTCAGGATGGCGGGATTTTCCGGATGCGCAACCGCTAACTTTCGAAAATAGCGTAGCGCCCGGGGGCGTTCGCCGGAATCCCAAATCCATACGTAGGCGGAGAGCAGATCAGCATAGGTGTAGGTCTTGTAGGGGTCGTAGCCGCCGATGAGTTGGAACTGTTCGTTGGCGGCGGCGGAATCTCCGTCCTCGAAACAGGCACAGGCCAGTTCCAGCCGGCCCAGCGGTGCCAAGGTTTGGGGTAGTCCGTTCACTGCCGCCGCCAGATGGATCCGGGCCTGAGCGGGTTGGTTGGCATGCAGATAGGCCACCCCCTGGGCATAGAGAAGCTCCGGTTCTTGCGGGGAATTATGCAGGCCTGTTTCCAGTACGGCAAATGCTTCGGGGATGCGATCCATGTTGACCAGCGCCAGCACGAGAAGCATCCGGTAGCGCGCGTCAAAAGGCGAGTTGGCAACCGCTTTTTGGTAATGATCCAGTGCTTCTTCCCATCGTTCCTGTTTTTGTAACACATTGCCTCGTCCAGTAATGCCGTAGGAGCCGCCGGGATCCAGCGCCCATGTGCGCTGAACAAGAGTGTCGGAATTGCGCCAGAAACGCAGATTATATGCGGTCAAGGTTCCGCAAGTGCCCAGCGCTAGCACAGCCAAAATCCAAAGAATAATTCTCTCCTTGGGATGGTTCGAAAACCAATGGGACAAGCCGAAGACGAGCAAGAGCGAGAGCCCGATCGAGGGCAGGTAGACAAATCGGTTGGCATAGGCAGCCAACCCGAGACGGACGCCGCGAATGACGGGGAAAAGGGCAAGGAGAAACCAAAGCCATCCGACAATACCATACGGGGCCTTTTTTCGGAGGTGGAGCAGAAGCAGGGTGATGCCCAGCAAGCCCATGGCGGCGGTAGCCGAGTTCACCCAATTCACGACGTCATATTCAGGATAGACGATCGAAAGCCTCGTCGGCCAGAATATCTTGCCCACGTATACCCAGTAATTGGGTGGGATGAGGCCTAGCCGAGTTGCCACCGACAGGTTAGCGCCGGTCCCACGGCCTGACACATGGGTGAACAGATTGAGGAGGATGAACACCGCAGAAAGCAAGAAAAGGACGGTTTTCTCCTTGATCAGATGCCGCCAAACTGGCCATTCCATTCGGTCCAGCGGATCTCCCGCGCGCCGTAGGGGCCAATAATCGAGGAACAGCAGGAGGAACGGCAGAACGATGACAATGGCCTTGGAAACCAAGCCCAGCAGCATCAGCCCGGCCAGCAGCGAGAGCCGCGCGGCGGACGGCCGCTCGACATGCCGCAGGTAGGCGAGTAGGGCCAGGAAGAAAAACAGTCCGCTCAGCACGTCCTTGCGCGCGCTGATCCAGACCACGGACTCGACGCGCAAGGGATGGATGGCAAACAAGGCGGCAACGCAGGCGCTGGCCCAGGGCGCGCCCGTGGCACGGCGAAGCACCCAAAACAGCAATGCCACATTGGTTGTGTGCAAGAGGATATTGACCAAATGGAATCCCCATGGCTCCCGCCCCAGCAGGGTTGCGTCTGTCATGAAGGAAATCCAAAGCGCAGGTAACCACCAGGCTTCGTGAACGTGCGTGAAGGCCCAGCGGATGTTTTCAGCGGTTAAGCCGGTCAACACGCGCGAGTTGCCAAAAACATACTGAGGGTCATCTAGATTGATGTAGTCGAAGCCGACGGCGAGCGCAAAGAGCGCGATCGTCGAGAGACCCAGAAGCAGAAACAAAAAGGCGTCAAGCCGTGTCAAGGATGTCGGAGAGCGTTCCATACGGGCCCCGGGGGTGCTATTTCCAGAACCAAAGCTCCCGGAAGATCTGGGCCAGGTAGCCCGCGCCCCAGCGGAAGGGCTGGAGTTTGCGTTCGCCGCCGATGCGCGCGGGCTCGTCGACTGGGATCTCCGCGATGCGCAGCTTGCGCTTGGCGGCGCGGACGGAAAGGAGGGGCTCCACGCCGAGGAGGGTGCCGAACCACTTTTCGGTGATGTAGCCATCGGCCTTGTCCAGGTCCAATTCGTAGAACAGCTTCGTGCGATAGATGCGATAGATCACCATCGCGTCGGTGTAGGGCCGGCTCCAGGCATGGCCGTGCAGGACGTTGATGGTGTGGGTGAACAGCCAGTTGCCGAAGGAGGTCATCCAATCGTCGTCCGCGCTTTTCGCAGGTGGAAGATAACGGGACGCGATCACCATGTCATGGCCCTCCTTCATCTTTTCGATCAGGAGGGGAATAGCCTCGACGGGAGAATTGCCGTCGGGACTGAACGTGATGACGAGATCGCCGCGGACCTTGGCGAAGCCCTCGACATAGGCTGCGCGGAGACCTTTGGCCTGCTGGCGAACCACGTCGCAGCCGATGGACTCGGCGTATTCGGCCGTCCCGTCGGTGGAATCGTCCACCACCACGACCTGGTCGATCCACGCGCGGTCGATCTGCGGCATGATGACGCGCATGGCCTCGATCTCGTTCTTGGCCGGAATGAACAAAGTGGTCGTGGACATTCACCTGCATAAAGCAAAGAATCGTTATCCCGTAAAGGGGTCAGCCCGTGAATTGTAGCATTTTGGGGTTGTGGGTGGATTGACAAAGTAAGCGCGCCCCCTCCCCGGGAGGGAGGGGGCGTTTAGTTTGCCAAGGGGTGGGGGCGAGTTTAGTCGGCCTGTCAGAGGCGGGCCCTTTCTCCCCCCCCTCCCATGGGA